>JFJP01031809.1_pt1 | contig 14878 bp, 12 predicted proteins | sample 431651 | NCBI WGS metagenome assembly JFJP01 (sample SAMN02602958, study PRJNA72255) | Microbial mat metagenome, whole genome shotgun sequencing project. | biome: fresh water; feature: sink hole; material: water; isolation source: purple microbial (photo- and chemosynthetic) mats found in...
AAGCGCACCGCTAATACATCACAACGCGCATGATGTAGCATGGTATTTGAGGTAGAACCAAACAACAACGCTAAACCATTTTTACCATGAGACCCCATCACGATTAAGTCAATCTTGTTTTCTTTGGCAATCCTAACGGTTTCTTCAACAGAATTGCCTTCTATTATCCATTGCTGATGCAATTCTAGCTGGAGTGTTTCAATAAAATTTGCCAGCGTGGTTTGGGCATTTTCTTTTAAAAGTCCTGTTAAATCATGCGTTAAACTGGCTTCATATCCCATATCTAATGCAGGTGGAACATCCAAAACATAAATTAAACTCAGTTTTGCTTGATTATTCCGCGCTAAAGCTTGGGCTTTGAGGGCGATTTTTTGACTATCAGGGTCTAAATTCACCGCTAATAAAATGTTTTTATACAGAGACATCGGTAACGCCCTATTTAAAGTTTTAAAATTATGAAAGCATTAGCTCTGTCCATAGCTGTTCTACAAAAGCACGTTGTGGGGCAAAATCTTGTTCTGCTGCCAACGCCTTATTATCCTGTAAAACTTGGCTATGTCCATAATCACGGTAATGACAGTAAATGGCTTTAAGCTGTATGGCTTGCTCTGCACTTAAAAAATGATGTTGTGCTAACCCCTCAATCAACCGGACATTATCGGTATAAGTGGTTAAATCAGGATAGGTTGCACTTTGGTCTAAAATAGCAAATTGCACCATAAATTCAATATCGGCAATGCCGCCTTTACTTTGCTTAATATCAAACAGACCGTCCTGTTTTTTGGCTAATGCTTCACGCATTTTTTCCCGCATTTGGCACACTTGGCTTTTTAGCGTTTCCCGCTCTCTGGGCAAGGTTAAAATTGTGTGCCGAATGGTTTCATATTCTTTTTTTAATGCCAAATCGCCTGCAATAAATCGCCCACGCACCAGGGCTTGATGCTCCCATGTCCATGCGTCATGGCGCAAATACGTTTCATAACTTTTAATATGGCTCACTAATAAGCCAGAATTACCACTCGGGCGCAAGCGTAAATCGACATCATATAACACGCCTGACAGCATTTTGGTATCAAAAATATGGCGGATTTTTTGTCCTAATCGCCCATAAAACTGCACACAACTGATGGGTTTATCACCGCCGGTTAAGGCATTGCCATCTTTTGCATCATACAAGAACACCATATCTAAATCAGAGCCATATCCTAACTCAATGCCGCCCATTTTTCCAAAACCGAGTACCGCAAAGCCCTGAACAGTGTCACTGACTGTATTGGGATAACCGTGTTTTGCCGTTAAACTATGCCAGGTATAGTCCACTACATATTCCACTAAGGTTTCAGCAAGATAGGTTAAATAATCGCTGACTACCATGAGCGGAATTGCGCCCATAATATCGGCGGCAGCAATCCGCAATACGTTCAACTGTTTAAACTGGCGTAATGCAATCATTAACTGTTCTTCGTCTTGGCAGTCAATTTTTTGCAAATGCTGCGTGAGTTGCGCAACAAGGGCTTGTTTTTTCAAGGGTTCAAATAAAGAACGACTGTCCAATAGCTCATCAAACAACACAGGATAACGGGACAAATAATCGCATACCCACGCGCTGGCAGCCGATAATTTTACCAATTGTGTTAAGGCATCTTGGTTTTCAGCTAATAGGGCTAAATACACGTTGCGCCCTGCTACCGCTTCAAATAAATCCAATAATCGCTTAAAAGTTTCATCAGGATTATCAACCAGCTGCATTGTGTCAATCAGAGCAGGCATTAATTTTTCTAAAATGGCCGCCCCTTTGGTGGTCAAGCGTTTAATCGGATAAGCGTTTTTAAAATCCAGCAAATGTTTTAATACCTGCGCAGGCTCGGCAAAATGACGTTTTGCCAATTGAGTCATCAATTCGTGTTCATCGGCTTTGGCGTGCCAAATAAAATCACTTTCATCGGGCTGTTTTTCTTGGGCTGAAAGGGAAAACACCTGCTCAAACACGGCATGGACTTGTTCACGCACCTGATTTAACGCACTGACACACGGCTGCCAATCAGAAAAGCCCAGTGAATACGCTAATCGCTGCTGTACTTCGGGGGATTTAGGTAAATCATGGGTTTGTTTATCTTGATATTGCTGAATGTGATTTTCGATACGGCGCAAGAAACAATAGGATTGCTGAAGTTGTTGCGCATCTTCTGTTGGCAATAACTCTAATTCTGCCAAGGCTTGTAAAATATCCAAAATCCCCCGTTGTTGCAAGCGTGGCTCACGTCCACCGCGAATTAATTGAAACGCTTGCCCGATAAATTCAATTTCCCGAATTCCGCCCCGTCCCAATTTAACATTATCTAAACGGTCTTTGCGGCGCAATTCTTGGTTAATTTGTTGTTTGAGTGAGCGTAATTCTTCAAACGCCCCATAATCTAAATAGCGTCGATAAACAAACGGTTTTAACATCGCCATCAACTGCCCGCCGTGATGAAAATCGCCCGCCACTTGCCGTGCTTTAATCATCGCATACCGCTCCCATTCTCGCGCTTGGGTTTGATAATAATGCTCCATACCGTCAAAGCTCATAATCACTGCGCCGCTATCACCAAACGGACGCAGGCGAATATCGGTTCTAAATACAAAGCCATCAACGGTAACTGCATCCAAAACTTTTACTAAGCTGCGACAGAGTTGACTAAAAAACTCGCCATAGCTAGTTTGTTTGCGGTCGTTTAATTCACCATCGTGTAAATAGGCAAAAATTAAATCAATATCGGAGGAATAATTCAGCTCAAACGCACCCAGTTTTCCCATCCCTAACACAACGATATTCATAGGTATGCCATCCGCGCTCAATGGTGTACCCCGTTTTGCACAAGCTTGCGTGTAGAGAAAATCCAAGGCAAATTGAATACAGGCATCGGCAAGCCACGATAATTCTTGCAAAGTTTCGCCTAATTCCGACCAACCTGCCAAATCGCGCCAAGCAATTCGCACCATTTCCCGTGTGCGAAATTGACGTAAAACCTGCATTAATTGCGCTTCTGCGCTGGGCGTTAATGTGGCAAGCTTAGTGCTATAACTATTTATTTTATAAGCACTTTTTAAATCCTGACTGCTCACTAAATCAGGCAAAAGCGTAGGATTGCGAGTACAGTTTTCACTAATAAATTGACTGGCATAATAGACTTTAACTACCGAATCTAACGTGGCTTCATCGGTTATTTGCGTTAAATACGCGGCTTGTTCTAAGGTAGTGGATAGCCCAAAACGTGCCGCTTCAGGCAAGGTTTGCAAGTGCGATGCAAATCGTTCAGTGAGTAATGGCATAAGGATTAAAGCAGGTAGACTTAAAAGCAAGTGATTTTAAATTAAAACCGCGCCTGTCGCTGAAAAATTGTCAAGCAGGTTTTATGGGCAACTGCATGAGAGCTTTGTTACGTTTGTTACGCACGGTGATTTTTATATGCCGTAAACCGATGTTTGGCTATTTATTAAGTTAAAATTACCGCTAAATAAATCCCAATGCTGTACCTTTGTTGTCACACAGCAGAAAACAGGCAGGGATACACTGTTATTTACTTGAAAACTTGTCTTAACTTCTTATGAATCAATTACTAAAACACAATCAAATTATCCAACTGAACAATCATCTCACCTGTACTGTGCAAGAATGCTTAGGCGGAGGCGGGCAAGGCGAAGTCTATAAAGCGGACTTAAACGGCAGTGAAGTCGCTTTAAAATGGTATTTTCCCAATCAAGCGACCATAGAGCAGCAACAAGCATTGGCAGAACTCATTCAAAAAAATGCGCCGAATGACAAATTTTTGTGGCCGTTAAGTCTTGCCCATTGCAGTGAAGTAAAGGGTTTTGGCTATATTATGCCGCTGCGTCCTGCCCATTATAAAAGCATTGCCGATTTAATTACTCGCCGGGTTGAACCCAGTTTTTATCATCTGCTCACTGCGACAATGCAGTTAGCGGATAGTTTTTTACAATTACACGCTAAGGGATTGTGTTATCAAGATATTTCTTTCGGCAATGTGTTTATTGACCCGCTAAATGGCAATATTTTGATTTGTGATAACGATAATGTCACCACCAACAAACTCAGTGAAAATAGCCCGATTATGGGAACGCCCCGTTTTATGGCTCCTGAAATTGTGTTAGGCACGGCTGCTCCCAGCTCCGAAAGTGATTTGTTTTCACTCGCAGTTCTGTTGTTTTATATGTTGATGTTGCATCACCCTTTAGAAGGTAAAAAAGAAGCCGATATTAAATGTTTTGATTTACCCGCCATGAATAAACTGTATGGGCAAGAGCCTGTGTTTATTTTTGACCCTGTTGATGAGAGCAACCGACCTGTGGCAGGTTATCAAGATAACGCGCAAATTTATTGGGACATTTATCCACAATTTATCAAAGATTTGTTTAGTAAAGCGTTTACCAGTGGTTTACACGACCCACAACACGGGCGCGTGCGGGAAAGTGAATGGCGGGCTGCACTGGCAAAATTGCGTGATAGTTTGTTGTATTGCCAGCATTGTGGGGCGGAAAATTTTTATGATACCGAGTTGCTTAAAACGCAAGGTCAATTAAGTCCTTGTTGGGCGTGTGCAGAAACCGTTGCTGTGCCGCCTCGGATTTTAATTCAACACACCAATTTGGCAATGATTGTGATGCTCAATCACGACACACAGTTATTTCCCCACCACCTTGACCCGTATCGCTATTATGATTTTTCCTATCCTGTTGCCAAGGTTAATCAGCATCCTACAAACCCCAACGTCTGGGGGTTAAAAAATCTTTCACAAACCACTTGGTCTGTTAGTGCGGAAGATGGCACTCTCAAAGCCATTGCCGCAGGACAAAGCATCACTTTAAGCGCGGGTTTGAGCATTCATTTTGGCACAGTACACGGACAGATTCGGGTTTAAGTTTTTCTTAAATTCAAAAGCACTCAAAAAATGTTCCCTTAAATTCTGTCAGTGCTTTAATACCTGACAGGATTGTTCTATCCTGTAGGGCTTTTTAATATTTTTGATAAATACCACAGCACTGACAAAGGGGCAATACGTTTTGAGTTTACATAGTTATCAAGCCGTTGATCGTGAGCAATTAGCCAAAGACATCACAGCGATTCATCAACAATCCTTAGCCAATACCAGCTTGGATGATTTTACCCATTTAACCAAAATGGAACGTTGGGGAAAAGCTTGTTCGCTGTTAGGCTATGGCACGGCGTGGCTAATGCCCAATCCTATTTCCGCCTTGCTGATTAGTCAGGGCAGCTTCACTCGTTGGACGCAAGTGGGGCATCCTGTGGTGCATCGTGCTTATGATAAGCTTAAGGGAGTGGATAAAAACTATACCAGTAAAAAATTTGCGCACGGTTGGCGGCGATTTTTGGATTGGCCCGATTGGTTTACGGTGGCAGGTTGGCACCATGAGCATGATGTCTTGCATCATTATAGTTTGGGGGAAAAAGCAGACCCCAATAATGCCCAGCACAATATGGAATGGCTTAGACAATCAACGCTGCCGATGTGGTCACGTTATCTGATTGTGGCGGGTTTTTCAGGGATTTGGAAGCTGGTTTATTACACACCACGAACCCATAAAGAATGGCATCTTAACGCCGCCAGACACAACCGTGAACCCGCTCCGCCGATGACGCGGCTTGGTGCGTGGAGTGTGTTTACGCCACAAGGGCGCAGCTTATGGCAGCACAGTATTTTGCCTTATACGACTTATCGGTTTGTGTTGTTACCGCTGCTATTTTTACCCTTCGGGCAGTTTGCCGTTCTCAGTGTTTTCCTCAATTCACTGTTGGCAGAAATTTTCACTAATATGCACAGTTTTTTGGTGATGATTCCCAATCATGCAGGCGATGATGTGATGATGTTTGATGAAAAATCGCACAGCAAGGGGGAGTTTTATTTACGCCAGATTTTAGGTTCTGTAAATTATCCAACAGGGTCTAATTTGAATGACTTTTTTTATGGTTGGCTCAACTATCAAATAGAACATCATTTGTGGCCCGATATGCCGTTAAGCCAGTATCAAAAAATACAGCCGCAAGTCAAAGCCGTGTGTGAAAAGCATCAAATTCCTTATTTGCAACAGTCTGTTTTTAAACGATTATTAAAGGCGGTGGATGTGATGGTTGGCAAAACCTCAATGTTAAAACCACAAGTGCAGATTTTATGACATGACAGTCTCAATAGTTATCCATTTTTAGGCTATTTTTAGGAAAATTTTGCTTAATTATCTATCAACAGCCGCGCAAAAGTTGCTTAATAAAAACTATCCTCTTATAATTTGAGCTAGCTCAACTAAACCAAGTTAGCACACTTATAAATCATCAGAGGCAGATATTATGAAATGGGAAACACCCGCTTACACAGATTTACGTTTCGGTTTTGAAGTAACTATGTATATCTACAATCGTTAATTTTTACGGTTTATGACAGAAAGGGGCTGAAACAGCCCCTTTTTTTTGCTAAATTACAATTAGTTATCTATTTCAACAGCACATCGGCACTTAAATTTGTAAACTGTGATGAGCTTAACTTTCTTAAAGCTTTTTGACCATATTTTAAGCAACGCGATAGTGCTATGATAAAATCGATTCCACACAGCTATTTTCTTTTATTTTAGGAGTTCCTATCATGGCAACAACAACAACCACAACAACGACTACAACGACAACAACGACAACGTCGGTTATTGAGCTTTACACCACCGTTTTAGGTAGACCCGCAGATGGTGCAGGTCTTAAATATTGGCAGGATGCGTTTGCAACCTTGGCAAATGCCGCACCTGTGACAACACAAGCAGAAAGAGAAAGTTATGCTTTCAAGAAAATTGCTTTAGAATTTTCATCTTCGAGTGAACATAAAGGTCATGGTGCAAAAGACCATGCCGCTGAAGTGAAATATGCTTTTAAAAATGCGCATAACTATGATGCTGATAATGCAACCGTGCAAGCCTATGTTGCTAAATTAGATGCTGGCACATTTACACTAGGTGATCTTGTTGTTGATATTATCGGCTCTGCAAAATTAACCCCCAATGGTAAACTCCATTTAGATCACAAAACAAAATTTTCAGAGCATTTTGTCAACAAGCATACAACAATCAGTTTCTCATTAATGCAAATAGCGACAAAACAATTTAGTGTTATTAATGATGAAGCGGCTAGTTTAGAGTATGCAGAAACCAGTACCGAAGCATTAGAGGCTGATGTGACCGCTCCTGTGTTTGATAAAGCGGCGGTGAAGGGGGATAAATTAGTCATTACTTATCAGGATGAAAATAATTTAAATACCACAACAGCGGATAAAGCTTCATTCTTAGTTCATGCAAATAAAATGGTTGTGGATGTCAGTTCTGCTGTCGTTGATGCAGCGGCTAAAACAGTGACTTTAACGTTAGCCAATGCAGTTGCAGCAACAGATAAAGTGGATGTTTCTTATTTTGCAGCTCCTGCGGATGATTCACTTTCCAATGCAGCTGTGCAAGATGCAGCAGGGAATGATGTGATTTTCTTAAATCAAGCCCCTGTTATGAATGATACTGGAACAATGCCTCCTGTGGATGGCACAAAACCTGCGCCAGTTGATGGTACAAAACCTGCGCCTGCGGATGGCACAAAACCTGCACCAGTTGATGGTACAAAACCTGCGCCTGTTGATGGTACAAATCCACCACCTGCGGATGGCACAAAACCTGCACCAGTTGATGGTACAAAACCTGCGCCAGTTGATGGTACAAATCCACCACCTGCGGATGGCACAACAACCTCTGCACCGACTCCTGTTTTAGGTACATCAGCAGTTGATACATTAACGGGTAAAGTAGGCGTTGCAGATACCTTCGCTTTAGCAGCAACAACTATAACTACATTAATGTCAGATGCTGGCTCTAGTGTTGGCTCCAGTGCAACAACTGCACCAAGTACAACAACGGTTGATGCAATCACTAATTTTGTTTCTGGCACAGATAAAATTCAACTCACTGTTGCATTGGCAAATGCCGTCAATGGAACCAACAGTACGCTTTACACAGCAACGACAACAACAGGTTTAGTCACAACTGACTTTGTTGCAACCACTGCAACAGGTTTGGCGGCAGATGCAGGGAATGTGCGTTTTTACTTTAACACCAGCAACAATGGGTTATTCTTGGATGCAAAAGGTGACACAGTTATTGATGCAACAGGGGCTTATACGGCTGGCGCGGCTGATGACTTTGCTGTTTTGCAATTAACAGGGGCTGTGACGGCAACTGATTTTGTTTTTGCCTAAGTTATAAGCGTTTGTTGAAATAAAAAAAACCGCCTTTGCTAGTCAGGGGCGGTTTTTTTATGTCGCTTGAATTCAACTAATAATGTTACTTTATCAAGCAAAAGCTTTGTAATTAAGGGTGCAGGATAACCATGTTTACAATATGTTTTGGCTCAAGCGATTTGGGTAGTGCCATTGTCGCGCCTAATTTTTGAATCGCTCGCAAATATCGATCATCTTTGGAGACTGCGATAATCGGGGTTTTTTTACAAACGTTGCGTAATTCTTTCAATAATTCAAAGCCGTCCTTGTTTTCCATAAAAACATCCAAAATCACAGCACGCGGTTTATGCAGCAAAAATAACTGACTGGCAATTGAGCTGTTTTTACTCACAATAACCTTATGCCCTTGTACTTCAAAGGCTTGTCTCAGTGTGTGCAAAAAAAAGCTGTCGTTGTTGATAATTAAGACGGGCATTTTGCACCTTCTTTTTTAAAGATAAAACGCTAGTGTATAAGTGACTTATTGCAAGAAAATGACAGTGCGTTATTAAAAAACACCGCTAGATCGCAAGTGTTGCATTGTCAATGATGGCAAACACTTCCTCACAGCGAATAACTTGTTTTTTACTGGTCAAAATAAATTGCGCAACCGCTTTGACCGCCTTCCATGTGCGAAAATGGGTCATAAAATCAAAAGTTTGCGTCAATAGCTGAGTTAGTTTGCATTGTCTATGTTGTGGGGAGTGGGTTAAATAACCTAAATACTCATCCACGCGCACTAAATCAGAATGACTCCCATAACCGCGTAATGCCGCAATGGTTAGCATTTGTGAGGTTAGTTTTTCACCATCACGCAAATAAACATAATGTGCCTCAGCAATCGCACCCGCTAAAAAATTAATGATGTCCGCATCGAGGGCTTGATAGTATTCAGCTTGTTCTGTTGGGTTCATTATCCGCTGACTGTCATTGAAACTGGAGAATAAATCCTGTATCAAGCACCCGCCTTCAAGATGTGCAGCAATATTATTGTTTGATAAAGACAGCGCGTCACGCGCTAACTCAACAGCACTTTTGACAGTAATTTGGAAAAAAATAGGGGGTAAGTTATGCTGCTTATTATAAAGATAAATCGCTGTTGCATGACCTGCTTCGTGATACGCCACACGTTTGCTCAGTTCTTGTTGGCTAAATTGGGTAAAATCAGTAACGTGATAATTTCTTTTCATAGCAACCACCGCTAAAAAGATGCGGCTTAAGGGCAAGCCGCATTAAGAGGAAGGACTTCATTAACTTCGCATTTCCTAAAAAACAGGACGCATACAGAAGTTATGAGAAAGTGTACGCAGACTCAGCGTGTTTGAAAATGTGGCATATTGCCGCGCGACAATATGCCGCTGAACTTGGCATAGTATCTGCTCTGTACCTGTAGTTTGTCTAGTGGAAAGTGAAATAAATCAATAGGTTTTCAAGTGATAGAAGGAAAAAATCGGGGGATTTGCCTTAGTCTTTGGGTGATTGCCCTGAAAAGTAGTTGTTAGCAAAAGAGAAGTTTTGTTTAAAATCATTTATAAGTGTATGCTAATATTTTAAATTTATAGAAATAATTCAAGAGTCAGCAATGCAAAAATTAGTTATAGCCACTTTTTTGGTCACCGCTTTAGCAACACCACCTGTTTATGCAACAGAAAAAGCCAGTGAACAGCGACTTGATGAAGTTGTGGCGCGGGGTGTAAAAGTTATGCCATTTTCATTAGAACAAACAACACATATTTTTTCAAAAACAGCGCAGGGCGGAATACAACAAGTGATTGTAAAAGAAGCGAATAATATTGAGCAAATCAAACATATTCGCCAACATTTAGCAAAAATTTCAGCTGAGTTTAAAAAGTGTGATTTCAGTAATCCCGCTAAAATTCACGGTGATGCTATGCCAGGGCTTAAGCAATTGCAATTGGCAAAACCTGGGCAAATTGGGATTGTTTACAAAGAATTAGCAAAAGGAGCCCAAATTACTTATTCAACTTCTGTTCCTGAATTGAAAACCGCTATTCATCAGTGGTTTGACGCACAATTAACTGACCATGCACGCCATGCAACGTCAGAACATTCAAGTCATCTAATGCACCAACCAGAAAATATAGATAAACGTCAAAGACTTACCATAACAGAACTGCAACGCGGTCATGTTCTGGCAGAAATGCGAGCCTTATTAGCGGGAACTCAAGCTATTCTGACAGCCCTTTCTAACGATGACATGAATGCGGTGGCTCAATCTGCCAAACCGCTTGGGCTGCCGAAGATCAGCTAAAAGGAGCATTACCGAAGACGTTTATGCAGCTTGGAATGACGGTGCATCAAGACTTTGACCAAATTGCAGCGAGTGCAGAATCTACGAAGGATAGTCAACAGGTTTTACGGCAATTGAGTCAGGCTATGGGTAAATGTGTTGCCTGTCATGCCACTTACCAAATTCGCACAGTGCAGTAAAAAATTGAACAAACGGCGCAAAAACAGTGCCTTATCCTGCTAAATTTTTCATCTGCCGCAAAATCCACCGCTGCCGTTTAATCACATAACCTGAGGGTTTGTTGGCATGATAAATAATCGGATTGGGCAAGGTTGCCGCTAATAACGCCGCTTGAGAAGGGGTTAATTTTTTTGCAGATACACCAAAATAATGGTAACTGGCACTGTCAATGCCAAACAGATGGTCGCCAAATTCAGCAATATTCAGATACACTTCTAAAATCCGCTGTTTTGTCCAAAACTGTTCGATTAAAAAAGTAAACCATGCCTCGACACCTTTGCGGATATAGCTGCGCGAGGGGGTTAAAAATAGATTTTTTGCCACTTGTTGACTAATTGTACTGCCCCCGCGAATTTTTTTGCCTTTGCTATTTGCCACAATCGCTTTTTGTATTGCCTCAACATCAAAGCCTGAATGCTGAAAAAAATGCTGGTCTTCGGAGGCAACGACCGCACGGGACGCATGATGAGACATATTTTCATAGCTGACCCAATCATAACGGATGGGTTGAAAAGTGCGATTGTCGTGTAAATCTTGATAATGCCGATAAAGCATAAAGCTGGATGTGGGCGCGGGTAGCCACCGTAACGCGGCAACTGTGCCAATAGAAAATAGCAGAAAGTACGTCAGCAAAGAAAATACCCACCGCCATAGCCTATTCCATAAACTGCGTTTTGTAGCGGGATTGGATTGAGTGACATGAGCGGCAAGGTCAGATTGAACGAGCATAATAGTATCCAAAAGAGAAGCGGTTATTATAGTGAAAATCAGGCTAAAATGAGCAAAAGCAACTTTTTTTAGGATTTTTCGATGTCAGCTCATCATTCACACGGCGCTATAAAACAAAAAACCACCACGCGCTTGGCGATTTCCTTAGTTTTAACCTTTGCGTTTGTGATATTTGAAGCCATTGCAGGGTATCGTGCGGGCAGTCTTGCACTGCTGTCAGATGCAGGACACAACTTAACCGATGTGATTGCTTTGGCTTTAAGTTGGTATGCAGTTTCGGTGAGTTCGCAACCTGCGAATGCAAAAAAAACCTTTGGTTATCATCGAGTGGGAATTTTAGTGGCTTTTATGAATGCCACTACCTTGGTTTTTATTGCAGGGGGGATTTTTTACGAAGCCTATCAGCTTTTTTTAACCCCAACCGTTGTGGATGCAAAAATCTTAATCGGGGTGGGTGGCATAGCCTTTGTGATTAATGCGGTAACGGCATGGTTAATCATGCAAGATAGCGAAGATGATTTGAATTTACGCAGCACTTTTGTACATTTGATGGGCGATGTGCTTTCAACACTTGGGGCAATCGTGGCGGGCATTATCATTTTTTTTACCCAACTTTATTGGCTAGACCCCTTGGTCAGCGTATTAATTGGGCTATTGATTTTATACAGCGCGTGGGGCATTTTACGCGAAACTGTGCATATTTTACTCGAAAGCACCCCATCCGATATTGACATGAGTGAAATTGTGCGGGATTTAATGTCCATTACAGGGGTGCGCGGCGTGCATGATTTACATATTTGGAGCATCACTCAAAGTTTGCGCGTTTTATCGGCTCATATTGTGATTGAGGATAAATTGATTAGCGAAGGGGTTGCCATTCAGCGGCAACTCAATCACTTGGTTGCAGAGCATTATCAAATTCACCATACAACGCTGCAATTAGAATGCAAAGAATGCGAGCCTGATTTGCTCTATTGTAATTTACAGGGTGAAACACCGCACCATCACTGAGTTTGTTCACATAAAAAAGCCCTTCTTCTGTTGCAGAAGAAGGGCTACTACCATTGCAGTAGCGAGCTAAAATTACTTAATTTGTTGCGCTTGTTTAATATGCTCAACGGCTTCTTTTGCTGCTTTAGTAGCTTCAGCTGCATGACCTGCATCGGCGTGTTTAATTGTTTCTTCTAAACTTTTAACCGCCGCAGTGCTGTGTGTATGTGCATCTGCGTGTTCTTTTTCAGCTAATTTTGCGTGTTCTAATGCCAATTTTGCGTGTTGAACGACAATTTTCGCATGACCTTCTTCACCGTGTGTTTCAGCAACCGCTGCGTGTTCTAACGCTTGTGCCGCATGATGGTCTGTTGCGTTTGCTGCCACAGAAAGACTTAAACCCATCACAGTTGCCATTATCGCAATGATTTTTTTCATGATTTTTTTCCTAATCTAAGTTTAATAAATATTGAAGGGTCGAACACTCGACTTGCAGCTACTATACCGAAACTAGAGTAATGTGTCTACAAAAAATTGTGTTAAATAACCTAGTTTTTTAAAAAACAGGGTAAATAACCTATTTTCACCTCACTATCATTGCGTTACTGACCTTTCTTTTCAAGGTCGTTGCGATAAAATTCGCTTTTTTTTAAAACTTGGGTACACTTTTAGGTGAGTCATTTATGGCTCATTGAAAACTTAGCAACTTACTCACATTAAGGAGTCAACAGATGGCTGTTTCATTATCAAAAGGCGGAAATGTCAATTTAAGCAAAGAAGCACCTGGTTTAACCAATATTTTGATTGGCTTGGGCTGGGACGCGCGAGCAACAGATGGCGCGGATTTTGATTTAGATGCTGTGGCATTTATGTTAAAAGCGGATGGCAAAGTGACAGGCGATGGTGGATTTATTTTTTATAACAACACAACCTCACCGTGTGGTTCTGTAGTCCATGCAGGTGATAACAAAACAGGCAGCGGCGATGGGGATGATGAAAATCTTCGCATCGACTTACAAAAAGTGCCTGCTGAGGTTGAGAAAGTAGTGATTGCGGTCACTATTCACGAAGCAGCCGCTCGTAACCAAAATTTTGGGCAAGTGGGCAATGCGTTTATGCGAGTCGTGAATGACAGCAGCGCGGCTGAAATTGCTCGCTATGATTTATCCGAAGATGCTAGCACTGAAACGGCGATGATTTTTGGAGAAATTTATCGAAATGGGGCAGATTGGAAATTTAGAGCCGTCGGACAAGGCTTTGAAGGTGGCTTAGGGCCGCTGGCAAATAGCTATGGTGTTGCGATTTAGTTGACATTGTAAATATGAAAAGGCGACCGAGTACAAACGAGGTCGCTTTTTTGTGCTTGAGTAAGTGACTGTGCAGCTTTTTAGCATCATTCTTGCCTCATTGCACAAGTGTTAAGTGTGTTCAAAATTGTTTTTTCTTCACAATTAACCTTTAGTCTATTAACCGTGTTAGCAAAACTTCTTCAAATTTGCGCAAAATCGCAATAATTTGTTGCAAACTCTTCTCGTCTGTACAATCATAAACCATTGAAACACAATAATTTTTCTCTTCCATAACCACAAAATACCAAAACCTTCCCACCACACAACAGCCATACAGCGGCTTGCCGTTTTTATTAATTTCCTGCGCAATTAAAAACGCCTCAACTAATTGTGCCATCGGATCGCCATGTGGGTCTTTTTCGCGTTTATATTCCTGAAAATGAAAATACGGATTTTTGGCTAAATCTAAAATTCCTTTGGCAATCATAAAATCGGTTGTGGTTTTTAAAAAAATTCCCTCAACTGTTGCAAAGATGGTTTTATCATAAAAAGTCCGAATGGTTTGCGTTGCTTTTAAACCTGCCAAACGAATCACAAAAGCAATAAAATTCATTTTTAAATCTTCTTCTGCCCAGGCTTCAATATTTTCCAACGCTTCATTACAAAGTTGTTGAATCAAAGTTTTTTCAGCTTCGTTAAAAATAGTTTGAGCATTTAACCACTCTTGCATTAAAGGGGTGGGTCTTTTTATTTTCTGCAAACCAAAAGTGTCAATCAGTTCTGCTTCTGACCAAATGCGGATTTTATTTTGTCGTGCCATGATTTTTTTTGAATTAATGTGGTTGAAAAGTGCTGGAGACGTTAATGGTCATTTGCATGGGTCTTGCCTCATTGACACAGCGTTAAGTAGGTTCAAAATGTAGCCTGTACACAGTATTCAGTTTTAAATCTCTAAACACACGTTGACGGCATAGTCGGCGACAACCCGTTGTAATCGTCCGTCATTTGTCCAGAATGCGTCACAACCGTGATATTGTGCAATGGCTAAATGTAAAGCATCAGGCATT
>JFJP01040376.1_pt1 | contig 14877 bp, 16 predicted proteins | sample 431651 | NCBI WGS metagenome assembly JFJP01 (sample SAMN02602958, study PRJNA72255) | Microbial mat metagenome, whole genome shotgun sequencing project. | biome: fresh water; feature: sink hole; material: water; isolation source: purple microbial (photo- and chemosynthetic) mats found in...
TAAGTTTTCTTCGAAATGCTTTTTGGTAGGCTCAAAAATAAAGTCGCCGGCTTTTGCCAAACCGCCAAACAAGAAAATTGTTTTCGGGGTGCTGAAAGCTGCAAAATCGGCCAAGGCTTTTCCTAATACTTCGCCGGTATATTCAAATGCTTTTAGGGCAATGGTATCGCCACCCGAAGCAGCAATCGAAATCATTTCTGCCGACAGTTCGTTAAACGAAACGTTGCGTAATTGGCTGTCGTCGAGCAAGTCGGCAAGCAGTTTGTACACGGTGCGTTTAATGCCGGTAGCCGAAACATAAGTTTCCAAGCAACCGCGTCGTCCGCAACCGCACATTCTTCCGCCGGGGCTCACAATAACGTGACCCAATTCGCCGGCAAAACCATCGAAACCGTAAATAAGTTCGCCATTGGCAACAATTCCGCTACCCAAACCGGTACCCAGGGTAATTACAATAAAATCGCGCAATTCCTTTGCCCCGCCAAAAATCATTTCGCCAATAGCGGCTGCATTGGCATCGTTGGTTAAAACCACCGGTATATCGAAATGTGATTTAAATAAATCTACCAACGGAATAACGCCTTTCCATTGCAAATTGGGCGCAAACTCAATGGTTCCGTTGTAGTAATTGCCGTTAGGCGCACCTATGCCAATACCAACCAATTCGGCGTCGCCCACCAATTTAAGGGCTTCTTTTATTTTTATCGCCATTTCGTCCACAAAAGTTTCGGCAAATTTATGGTCGCGAGTCGAAATGTTAAAGGTATCAATCAGCGAATTACCATCGCGGTCAATTAAGCTGAAAGGGGTATTTGTTCCGCCGATATCGGCACCGACAACAACTTTTCTCATAGGTACTGTTATTAAAATTTTTGTGCCGAAAATCGGCATTTATTGCTTGAATTTTAGGCACAAATTAAGGTTTTTTTTTCGAACTAATATAGAAAACCATTGATTTTTTTTCAACATAATGGTTCTTTTTTGAACCGCTTCTATTTCTTTTTGCGGTTTCAACTTTTACATCGAAAACCTCGAATATGTTAAATTTTAATAGGTCCGGGTTCGAGAACTCAGGGGTATTTATATTCAGCTTCTTTGCAGTTGTAAAAGCATTAAATTTGACAAAAATGTGAAAATTGCATCTAATTCTTAACTTCGCAAAATAAATTAGAAAGTTGATTTTCAATTACGTATGATTTATAATTCTTGGTGTTTATTTCATTGCTTCACGAATAAGCCGCACAATTCCGGCAAAAACAGCGCCATCGGTAAAGTTTTCGGTTTTCATGGTTTCAATCAGCGCATCGAGCATGGCTTTGGATGGGATTAAATAGGCCGTTTCCATAATTGCAAGTGTTGCCAAAGCTTCGGTTCTGTTTTTTTTCAGCATGGTGTGCTTAAGTTTTTCATACATCAGTTCGGTACATTGAAATTTGGCGCAATGGTCTTTTATATCGGTGTACTGAATATTGTAAATTTCAGGCAGCGTAATGCCTAATTGGTGGTTTCTCAATATCAGCAAAGTAGCATCGTCAGTCTGATAATTTTCATAAAATTTGAACACTTTGGCGGTGGTTTCATTCAAGCTTAACGAATGTGCTATATTACGTAAATCGTCATCAAAGGTCGAATGACATTCGTAAAAACCATCGGAAGCTAAAAACAGCGTTTCACCCGGCAAAAACTCGTAAGTTTGCACTTTAATGTTTACATTATTAAGCCCAAAAGCATTTGTTAATCCGGTTCTAACTACGGTTGAACCATTGGTAAGTTCCAGTTTTCCGTTAGGCTTACGTATATTTACCGCCTTTACCTCATCGGAACTTATTTGTATCGGTTGATTGTTTTTAGTAAGTTTATAAATGCGTGAATCGCCCACATTTATAAAATCGACATGGTTGTTTTTTGTGTTCCAAACTACAGCCGAAAGCACAGCCATCATACCTTTGCATTCGGGTGCCGGATTGCTTACCAATCGGTCGACTTCAAGGCAAATTTTAACCAAATCGGATGGTTCGTAATTAGTTTCGAGCTTTAGGCAAACCAATTCAATAAATTTCGCGCATAAGGTCTTAGATGCCAGCCAATCGCATGGTCGCGTTCCCACACCATCGGACACAGCAGCAACTACATAATTGTTCATAGCAACATAGGCAAACGAATCGCCGCATTTAGCTTTTCCTTTTTCGGTTTGCGACCGGGCATAAATTTGAAAGTCTACAGGCATAAGGTATAATAAAATGTTTTTCAGTTAAAAAAAAGTTTGCGTTAAAGTTATAAAATTAAATTTAGAAGAAACCTATTTTTAAATTTATTATGTCGGAATGCAAAATAACCTTACCTTTGTCTTCGGATGCAGTTTTCTGTATCCCACCATCAAACTTATATATTTCCAAAGCGAGCTAATTTTTCAGCTCGCTTTTTTTGTTGAAAAACCAATTTGAAATTCAATTGTATTAATTTCCTACGGTTATGGCTTCGCAGTTCAATCAATTCAGTCCATTGGTCAATTGGGTTAATTTCCCAAAAGTGTTAAAAGTGTTAAATCTTCTCAATAATTTGTCAATTACTAAAAATATTAGCTTTTTTTACGTTATGTTTGCATTATGAAAGTTGCCGGAAAAAATATAGTGTTAAGCGTTGTGTTCCTGTTGGGCATATTGCTTGGCTATGGGTTTTTCTTTCAGTCGGACACCGGTTCCTGCGAGGTGTATGCTGAAAATGCGCCGGTTTCAAATTGTGTTGGTGTCGATTCCGACACACACGATGAAGAAGTGGTGTCGAATGAAAAAACTTTTCTAACTTTCGTAAGCTGTAAAAGCCAATTCATTGCAATTGGTACATTATCACTTTTTAACCGACCTTCGTTTACTGTTTGGCAACCGCCAAAGCTTAATTAATATTCAATAATTTGCTTTTCAGAGCTTGTAGGTATTGTTTTTACAATACCTACGCATTATTACTATTAATTAATAGTCAATTAACCATGGATATAGAAGATTTTTTTGAAAATAAAAGCCGTCATCGCAATAAACGACCGATGCAGCATTATTATGATGGCGATAGCGACAGGTACAGGTCGCACGATTCAGCATACGGAAGGTTTAACGTGCTCCAATTTCTGCAAAGCTTAAAAACCAACAAAAAACTGCGTATACTTATTATTGCTGTGCTTATAATTGTAGTTTCGATTGTTATAGGTCTGGTTTTAATCTTGTTGCCCTTATTGTCCGGAATCGTAAGTTACATCTACGAAAACGGTATTTCGGGAGTAGTTGATGAGGTTTTAGCATTTGTAACATCGCTTTGGGAGGGAGCAAAATAATATGCAAACAGCTTATCAAATTTCACTTAAAAAATTAAGTATACTGAACCGATATTATAAAATAACTCGGTTTTATTCTTTTTTGAAAGATACAGCCTATAAAGCCTTAATGGTAATTTTAGGCTTTGTAGCTATTTTATTGGCATTGGAATACTTTTTTTTCGATTTTAATGCCCTGCTTAATAATCTGGTAGCGAGCTACCCTGCGCAAATTATTTTTTCATTTTTTCTCTTGTCCGAAACAGTGCTGGGTTTAGTGCCGCCCGAAATATTTATTGCTTGGGCTTCAAAATCCGAAACGCAATGGTTATTTTTGTTTATTTTGGCTACCATGTCGTATGTGGGTGGCATAATTGCTTATTTTATAGGCAGCGCAAATGGGGCGGTTTGTTTGTTTTTATTGGCGCTATGTTGCCCATACCGCATTCGGTAGTAAGTATGGCTTGCGGTTTAATAAAATACAAATTTTCGCACTATTTATTGTGGGCGCTGTTCCGCTACGTGCGGTTTGCAATTTATGCGTTTGTACTATTTCAAATTTTTTAACAGTATGGTAATTCTTAAAAACTTATATAATTGGGTGTTAAGTTGGGCGCAAACCAAATACGGAGCCGTGGCTTTGTTTGTACTTGCGTTTATCGAGTCGGTATTTTTTCCTATTCCGCCCGATATTTTGCTCATTGCATTGGCCATTGGCGCAACAGCAAAAGCTTTCAAGTATGCACTTATTTGCACTGTAGGTTCGGTTATGGGTGCGTTTGTCGGTTATGGTATAGGCTATTTTGCTTGGCTTACCGGCACCGGCGAATTTACGGCATTTGCCAACTTTTTTTTCAATCACATACCCGGTTTTACTACCGAGTTGTATTATAGCATAAAAACTTTGTTCGACGAGTGGGATTTTTGGGTAATTTTTACCGCCGGTTTTACCCCAATTCCTTATAAAGTATTTACGATAACTTCCGGGGTTTTCGACCTCAATTTTGCCATGTTTACTATTGCATCGGTTATAAGCCGAGGCGCACGCTTTTTTCTGGTTGCATGGCTTTTGTGGAAATTCGGGCCCACCATTAAGTTATTTATCGAAAAATACTTTAACTTGCTGGCTGTTGCCTTTACCGTTGTTTTTATTGGCGGATTTGTTTTAATCAAATACCTTATTTAATTATGGAAATTAGTAGTTTAACGTGGATACTTTTCATTGCTTTTGTAATAGCAATGTTGGCGCTGGATTTAGGCGTTTTTCATCGAAAATCGCACGAGGTTAAAATTAAAGAAGCACTTATATGGAGTGCCGTATGGATTTCGCTTGCCTTAGTGTTTAATTACGGCATTTATTTGTTTATGGGCTACGAAAAAGCCATTGAATTTCTAACCGGTTATGTAATCGAAAAATCGTTGAGCATCGATAACTTGTTTGTTTTTATTATGCTTTTTACGTATTTTAATGTAGAACCGAAATACCAGCATAAAGTGCTGTTTTGGGGCATTTTGGGTGCTTTGGTAATGCGTGCAATATTCATTTTTGCCGGAGTTGCCTTAATAAGCAAATTCCATTGGATAATTTATATTTTTGGTGCCTTCTTAATATTTACGGGTATAAAAATGCTTTTTCACAACGACGAAAAAATTGATCCCGATAAAAATCCGTTGGTTAAGTTATTCAAAAAAATATTTCCGGTTACCGAAACCATGCACGGCGATAAATTCTTTGTAAAAATTAATTCGCGAACCTTTGCAACGCCTCTGTTTATTGTATTGCTAATGGTCGAATTTACCGATTTAATTTTTGCGGTCGATTCTATACCGGCAATTCTGGCAATTTCGAACGATACATTTATTATATTTACATCGAACGTATTTGCAATTTTAGGCTTACGTGCCTTGTATTTTGCCTTGGCAGGAATAACTAAGTATTTCTACTATTTAAAATACGGTTTATCGGCCATTTTGGTTTTTGTAGGTATAAAAATGACCATTGTCGATTTGTATAAAATACCAATTGCCTATTCCCTATTGGTAATTACCGGCATCTTAGTTATTTCGGTATTAGTTTCGGTTATTTTTCCGAAAAAAGAAAACGTATTAACCCACTAAAACTTAAAAATTATGAATTGTCCAAGTTGCAATGTGTCGCTTGTAATGTCGGAGCGACAAGGAATTGAGATTGATTATTGCCCACAATGCCGAGGTATTTGGTTAGACAGAGGCGAACTTGATAAAATAATTGAGCGTTCGGCAACCGAGCCGCAAGCCAATTATGAAACCAAGCAACCAAATTATGAAACCAAGCAACCAAATTACGGCAACCATCAGCAAGAAGAGTATTATAAGCATCATAAAAAAAAGCATTGGTTAAATGAGCTGTTTGATTAAAATCCTTTGATTAAAAGGGCACTCCGAAATATGAGCGCCCTTTTTTTATTTCTAAAACCCTACTGCATTCAAATATAACCAAATTTAATTAACTTTGAAGGTAGCATTCCTACCATTAGCGGTTTTGATGTACGCCAATTTCTGAAAACTAAAAAAGCAATACCAATGGAAGAACTTTATACATATTTGAACCGAATAACGCCCATTTCGGACCAAACTTGGGCTTTATTGCGCACTATTTTTGTTGAAAAGAAATTAAAGAAACACGACTATTTTTGCACCGTTGATAAAGTAGCCACCAAAATTGCTTTTATGGAAGAAGGAATTGTACGTTCTTTTTTTTCGAATAAAGAAGGAAAAGAATTTAATAAAAACTTTTTTGTGGCACCGGCGTTTATTGGGGCTTATTCGTCGCTTATAACCGGAATGCCTAACAAATTAGCACAGCAAGCGTTAAGCAATTGTACTATTTGGGAAACCGATTACGCCAATATCAGGCAACTTTATAACACTTGCCCCGACCTTGAACGATTAGGCAGAATGATGGCCGAATATTATTTTGTTGAAAAGGAATTGCGCGAAGTTAATTTGCTGATTCTGGAGGCAAAAGACTATTACAAAATTTTTCAACAACAATATCCAACCCTCGAGCAACAAATTTCGCAATACCATATTGCTTCATTTTTAGGTATAACCCCAATCCAATTATCGCGTATTCGTGCCGAAAAATCCTAACTGAATTTCTTAACATAGGTTAAGAGAATTGAAAAATACGGTCTGTACCTTTGCCAACAATCAAAACAAAGAAAATGAATCGTATTAAAACAATTTTTACAAGTATAGGCATTGCACTTAGTGCGTTATTTATTCAGTCGTGCAGCATTGAGCCGTTGGCTTGGCAACCTGAAATTAAACCTGCATTTGAAGGCGCAGCTCAACTTAACAACGAATTAAGCACAATTAGAAAAATAAATTTGGGTGGTTGGGTTGGTGCCGAAGATATTGTTTTTGACAGTATTGGCAATTTGTATTGTGGTGTTCATAAAGCTGCGAACGATTTTTCGGACGGAAAAATACTGAAAATAAACACCGAAGGCGTCATCGAAATTTTTTACGATGCCGGTTCGTGGGTAGCAGGTTTGCATTTCGACTCGCAAAATAACTTACTTGCCTTGAGCCATAAACAAGGACTGATTAGTATAAGCCCACAAAAAGAAGTTACGGTTTTAGCCAATAAAGACCAAAACGGAAATCGCTTTTTAATTCCGAACGGCTTGGATATTGACAGCAAACAAAACCTATATTTCACCAATACCTCATCCGAAAGCCCGTACACCATAAAATACGGCAGAAAACTTATTTTGGAAATGAAACCCAAAGGGGCGTTGTACCAATTTAATGCAACAAGTGGCGAATTGAAAACGCTGATTGAAGGTACATATTTTGGAAATGGTGTAGTGGTAGCGAAAGACGAAACTTATTTGCTAATGGTTGAAACCACCAAATACCGGGTGCTAAAATACTGGCTCGTTGGCGAAAATGCAGGTAAAACAGAAGTGTTTATCGACAATTTGCATGGTTTTCCGAATGGCATTTCGGTTCGCGAAGATGGAAGCTATTGGCTTGGTTTTACTACAAAACGAAATGATGCCCTCGACGAAATACACCCAAGCCCCGGAATGAAGAAATTTGTGTATAGTCTGCCCGCTTGGTTGCAACCCAAAGAAGACAAGTTTGGAATGGTAATGCATATTTCGGAAAAAGGTCAGGTAGTAAAAACCTTCTTCGACCCAACCGGAATGGCTATGCCCGAAGCCGGCTCGGTAAAAGAACAAAACGGACATTTGTACATGGGTGGCGACAACTTGCCTTACATTGGGGTATATAAATTGAAAGAATAATGCTGAATACTAAACGGACAAATAGGCTCGCAGTAAAAAAAACAGGTCTACTTTACGAAGTTAAAAAAAACCAAATAACTGCTATTTACAGCACATTATTAGGTTTAAAAACAATGAAGTTTTAGATTTTAATAGCCCCGGGTTTTCAAACTCGGGGTTTTATTTGCAGTAATGTAATTGTTGTATTGGCAAATGCGAATTGAAAAGAAAATACAATGCAACGAAATGCACAGCTGATTAATTTTCAACTATACATAAATTATAGTGTACTTATTAATTATCGAACGATTGGTTTAAATAGTTTGCCATAATAACCGGAACCATGCCTACCAAACCGGCGCGTTCTTTAAGTTCCGAAAGTAAAATTTCGGTATCTTGTTTCAAACGCTGCATGGTGTATTTATTGAGCTTTTGGCGTATTGGGTCGGTTATCAGGTTGTCGGCATCGGCCATTTCGCCGCCAATAATTATAGCTTCGGGGTTAAACAGATGAATTAAAATACTGAAACCTTTAGCCAGATATTCGCCGGCCTCCTCGAGCAGCTCAATGGCAAATTGGTCGCCGGCCTTGGCAGCTCTTATAATTGATTTAAGCTTTATTTCCTGCAAATCGGCTTCCTTGGCGGTCGAAATAAGCGAGTTTTTACCTTCGCTTATCAGTTGCTGGGCTTTTTTAATAAGTGCCGTTCCCGACGAAATAGTTTCCAAGCAGCCAATTTTTCCGCAGTAGCACAATTCGCCGTCGGGGTTCATTTGAATATGACCAAATTCGCCGGAAAAACCGGAATGGCCGCGGTATAAATTTCCGTTTAAAATTTGCCCCAATCCAATGCCTGAACCAACATTTACAAGCAACACATTCGATTTTTCTTTCGCCAAACCAAACCATAATTCGCCCAATGCCATGGCTTTTGTGTCGTGTTCAATATATGCCGGACGATTGAACAATTGTGTAAAAAGTTCGTTTAGCGGCTTGTTTGCAAATTGCGCATAGCTGTAACTAATGCCTTTTCGTATATCAATTAGCCCCGGAATGGTTATTCCGAAACCAATAATTTTATCGTAAGGCAAGTTTAGTTTGGTCAATAATTCGTCGGTATGTTGCTTAATCATTGGCAATACGTTGTCGGAAGTATGAATACCTTCCGAAATTTCGATAATTTCGCAAAGCGGCTGATTTTGTAAATTGAAAACACCAATTCGGGTGTTTTTTCGGCTTAAACGAATGGCAACCATGTAGCCAAAATTGGGGTTTATGCCATAAAATGCCGGACGTCTGCCACCTTTCGATTCGCCAATACCAAAATTTTTTACAATGCCTTCTTTTCCCAAATCTGCCATTACGTTTGTTAGCGTGGGCACACTGTTATTGGTTAAGTCCGAAAGTTCGGCTATCGTTTTATTTCCTTCTTTATAAAAAAATTCTAAAACTTGCTTCTTAAGCAGGTACTTTTTAATACTTTGAATCGTATTTTTAGTTCCTGCTTTATTTTCTGCATTGAAAATTAAATTATCCATAAAAAAAGTAAGATTGAAATTCTAATTCTTAATATTTGGGCGCAAGATACTAAAATAAATTAGAAAGAAAAACGATTAATCATGTTAGTATACGTAATTTCAATATTTCTTTATAAAAAGGGTTGTTTTTGACCGTAAATTAGCTTGATATTGATTTTTCGTGTTAAAAACTATTAAGATTTTGCGGCATGCCAAAGGTTTTTGCAGTTAGTGCACTTATTTTTTTTATTTTTGCAGAAAACATTTTACCATGACCGCGTTGGAAATTATACAAAAATTGGATGCTATTTTAGGCGTAACTTTCGAAACCGGAAAACAAGAACGGTTGTTTTATCAGATAAAAGGTAAGTATGCATACTATAAGCTCAATGCCGAGAAAGAAGTTACCAAAATAGTGTTGTATAACTTATATATGCCGGTACTGAACGAATTTTTTTGCGAATTTCAGCATTGCGAATCGTTTACTGCGTTGCATTGCGAAATTGAGCAACTGCCTCAAAATATAGGCAATATGACCATGCTTCGAACGCTGAATTTGGGTTTTAATAAACTAAGCAATTTGCCCGAATCGATGTTTGATTGCGAAAGACTTGAAAGCATTTTATTGGTTAATAATAATTTTACCGATGTGCCGGCGTTAATTACCGAGTTTCCTTATTTGAAAATTGTTTCGCTGGAATCGAATAAAATAAACCTTTACCCCGAGTTTTTGAACGGAGTAGCTTCTACCGTTCGGGTAAACTTAATGCGTAATTTAATAACCGAATTGCCTGAAAGTGTTCTCGATTCGAGGCTTCCGTTAAAACGTTTTTTATTGAATAAACCGGGAATATTTTTGGGAGGAAACGAGTTGCTAAGTCCGCCTTTAGCGTTGCTTAAATTTTCGCGCGGAAGCTTGCCCTTGTATTTTAAGTTGGATAAATCGAAACGACAACTCGGCAATTTTCAGCTAATCGCACTGCAAATTACCGGCTACTTCTTGCAGTTTTTCAAAAGAAGATAATACTATTTTTAACATTAGAATTATGCATAAAAAATGGGGTATTATTGTAATTTTATTTTCAGGATTGACAAATGCTGCGTTTTCGCAAACCTGTTTAGAAGGCGACTGTAAAAATGGCACCGGTACGTACTTATTCGAAAACAACAACAAATATACCGGTAGTTTTAAGGAAGGAGTTCCGCATGGTGAAGGTTCAATGGTCTATTTTTCCGACAGTTCGGAATATTCCGGAGCTTGGGTTGAAGGAAAAAAACAAGGAAAAGGCATTTTTAAATTCAAAAAAAATGGCGTTATAGTGGCTACTTACGAAGGTTTTTTTATTAATAATCAAATGCATACCAATACCGGTGAAATTGCGAAATTTACAACCTCCGCTTTTTTGTATGAAGGGCAGTTTACCAATAACTTACGTACCGGAAAAGGCAAAATAACTTATGCAAAAACCGGCAATGTGTACGAAGGCGAGTTAATTAATGGTATTCCTGAAGGTAAAGGTTCGTTGGAATATAAGGGTATTGGCTTTTACACCGGAAATTTTAACATAGGTAAGCCAAACGGCATAGGAACTATTATTTTATACATTGGCGATACCTATGAAGGCGAGTGGAAGGATGGAAAAATGCACGGAGCAGGAAAATACACCTTTAAGTCGGGCAAAACGCAAGAAGGTATTTGGAACGATGGCGTGAAGGAATAGATTACAGCGTTCAGAAATCAGATATCAGATGACAGAATTCAGATAAAAGATTACAGAAATTAGCATGGAAGAAATTGTTTGTAATTGTAAGATGGTGGATGAAATGGAAATATTAGCTGCCCTCAAACAACAGTTATTTCCCGATTTGGTGTATATTCAACAAAAAACAACAGCCGGAACAGGCTGCAGGCGCTGTGTTCCGGCGTTAAAAGTTTTAATTGACCGACATAATTCGCTTCAACAAACCTCAGCAGACGAAAAACTTAGCTGAATTTTACTCCGGTTAGTTTTTCCGATACTTCCCAAAGTTTTTTGGCATGTTCCAAGTTATGCGATGCCGCATTCGATTTAACAACCACCGGGTATCCGGTCATTTCAGCAAAACCTTTCGGGCCATAATATTCGCCACCCAAAACACCGGGCGAAGTTGAGGCTCGCAATTGCGGCAAGGCGCCCATTTCGCTGCTTTGTACAAACAGCATCATAAGCGGTCGGAGTGCTTTTGCCCACCATTTGCCATCAACAAAACGGAATAAGTTGGTATTCGAAACGCCGGGGTGTGCCGATATTGCAATTATATCCAGTTTCTTTGCATCGAAATAGCGTTGCAATTCGTAACTAAACAGCAAGTTACATAACTTCGACCTGCCGTATGCGGCAATAGGTGTGTAGCCATTTCCTCCTTCGTACAAGAAATTGTCGAAATTCATAACACCTTGTTTATGCGCCATGCTGCTAACCGTTACTACACGGGCTTTTGGGGTTTTCTGCAAAACATCGAGCAGCAAACCGGTAAGGGCAAAATGCCCCAAATGGTTGGTGCCAATTTGACTCTCGAAACCGTCGGCGGTAAGTTGGTAAGGCGGAATCATAATGCCGGCATTGTTCAGCAATACATTAAGCTGTTGGTATTTGGCTTTAAACTCGTTGGCAAATTTGCGAACCGAGGCTAAATTCATTAAATCGAGTTCCATTACTTCCACCAAACCGTTGGGCGTAAGTTTCTTAATTTCGTTTTTAGCTTCCAAGCCTTTAGCCGCACTTCGGCACGCAATTATAACCTTGGCTCCTGCTGCTGTCATTGCTTTTGCCGAATCGAGCCCCAAACCGCTGTTTCCGCCGGTTATAATAACAATTTTCCCGTTTAAATCGGGTATATTGGCTGTGTTCCAATTTTTTATATTACTCATAGTTCTAAAAAAATAATTTTGTTGAAATGAAATTTATTAATTCAACCCTTAAAAGCATTTATTTAATGTGGCTAAAATAGCGCTTTATTTTTGAAAACAAGGTGCAAATTTAAAATCGGATTGTTATTAAACTGTTAAAGCGAATATGTTTTAGCTCTGCGCTTCGATTTATATTTTTTGCTTTAAAAACCCTGAAAATGGCTATTAAAATTCAACTGCTTGGTAGTTTTTGAACTAAATAATGTGCTGTAAACAGTTATTTTATAGTTATATTTTAACTTCTTAAGGTGTAAATAGTTACATAAAAAAAATAACACAAATTTGTAACATCAGCATTTTACTCGATTGTTTTCTCCGAAAAAAAATGGCTATTTACAAGCAAACTCAAATAAGACAATATAGTCTTTTATTTTCAGTTATTTACAATATTATTGTAGTTTTGAAGTTTTAATACCGATTATTGAATACATTTTTTATGCTTAAAATATCGTAGAACAAAATAATTTCATTATCTTAGCATTATTAAATTTATATAGCTTACAGAATTTTATTCGAATACTAAACCAATACATTTTCAAATAAATACAAATATGTAATCAAACAGCTTAAAACCTAATACACCATGAAAAAACTAATTTATTTAATCGCATTTCTGTCAGTTAGCTTAAATTTGTTGGGGCAGAGTGCTTCGTCCGGCTGTGTGTCCGGCAACTGTACCGACGGTTGGGGCAAATATATTTGGCTTCCCGATACTCAATGGGCAGGCGACAGTTATGAAGGCTTCTGGAAGGAAGGATCATTTGAAGGTTTCGGAACCTACCAATGGAAATCGACCGGGAATAAATACGCCGGTCTTTGGAAACAAAGCAGTCAGCACGGCTTTGGTATTTATACGTGGGCTACAGGCTCAATTTATAAAGGAAATTGGGTTAATGGCAAACAAGATGGAACTGCACATTTTACTTACGACGACGGTTCTGTAATTTTTGGACGTTGGGATAACGGTAAATATGTTGAAGCGGTTACGGCATTAAACACCGGCTGTATATCCGGCAATTGCACGGATGGTTATGGCGTGTATGTATTTGAATCGGGCGAACGCTACGAAGGTAACTGGAGTAACGATTTACGCAACGGACAAGGTACAAACTATTATGCAACCGGAAACATGTACACCGGCGGTTGGCTAAAAGATACGCAGCATGGCAAAGGAACTATGATGTTTAACAACGGTCAAATTTATATTGGTGATTATGTTAATCATAAACGCGAAGGTTACGGAACGTATACTTGGCCAACCGGTGCTAAATATGTAGGCAATTGGAAAGCCGGGTTGTATCACGGTTACGGAACTTTAACCAAATCGGATGGTACTATTCAGCAAGGTCAGTGGGCTAACGACAATTTTGTTGGTTCCGGAAGCAATGTTTCAAACAATACCACAAATAATAATACTTCGGGCAAAGGTTGCATTTCGGGCGATTGCGAAAACGGTTACGGTGTATATGTATTTGATTCCGGCGAAAAATACGATGGAAATTGGTCGGGCGGTACCCGAAACGGACAAGGAACAAACTATTATGCCAACGGCAATGTGTATACCGGAAGTTGGCTGAACGACAATCAGCACGGAAAAGGCAATATGAAATTTAGCAACGGACAAGTGTACAACGGCGATTATGTAACGCATAAACGCGAAGGTTACGGAACCTATACTTGGCCTACCGGTGCTAAATATGTTGGAAACTGGAAAGAAGGCATGTATCACGGCTACGGTACCTTAACCAAATCGGACGGCACAGTGCAACAAGGACAGTGGGCAAACGACGAATTTGTGGGTACCGGGAACGTGTCAAATAATAATAACAATGTAAACAATAACAGCACTTCAACAGAAACCGGCTGTATTTCGGGCGATTGTACCAACGGATACGGTGTATATAAATTCGAATCGGGCGAAAAATACGAAGGTATGTGGAAAAACGACCTCCGCAACGGGCAAGGAACCAATTATTACGCTAAAGGAAATGTATATACCGGCGAATGGCTCAACGACCAACAAAACGGACAAGGTACCATTAAATATGCCGGAGGCGAAACCTATACCGGCGGATATAAATTGCACAAACGCGACGGATACGGTGTGTATACATGGACTTCGGGGCAAAAATACGAAGGTATGTGGAAAGATGGATTGTACAACGGATACGGTACCTTAGTACATGCCGACGGCAGAATTGAATCGGGCATGTGGGAAAACGATGAGTTTAAAGGCAACAGCACCACTGCTAAAACCGAAGGTTGTATTTCGGGCGATTGCGAAAACAGTTATGGTATATACGTGTTTCCGAGCGGCGAAAAATACGATGGTTGGTGGTCAAGCGGTATGCGTGCAGGCAAAGGTACAAATTATTACAAAAGTGGTGCTGTTTGTGTAGGCGAATGGAAAGAAGATAACATACATGGCAATGCCATATTAACCTATGAGAATGGCGATAAATATGAAGGCCAGTTTCGTATGAATGTTAAAAACGGTAAAGGAGTATATACTTATAAAGGTTCCGGCGAAAAATATGACGGCGAATGGAAAGAAAACCTTTACGATGGTCAAGGTACGTTGTATGCCGCAAATGGTACCGCCAAATCGGGAATGTGGAGTAAAGGAGAGTTTGTAGGCAAATCTGGAGGCAATTACGGTTGTATTTCAGGTAATTGCGACGGCGGTTATGGAACTTATGTGTACGAGACCGGTGCAAAATATATCGGTAATTTCGCAGGCGGCGTTTTTAGCGGTCAGGGAACTTATTTTACCGAAAACGGCGATAAATATATTGGTAATTTCTCCGGCAATACGTACAATGGCTTTG
>JFJP01036256.1_pt1 | contig 14876 bp, 12 predicted proteins | sample 431651 | NCBI WGS metagenome assembly JFJP01 (sample SAMN02602958, study PRJNA72255) | Microbial mat metagenome, whole genome shotgun sequencing project. | biome: fresh water; feature: sink hole; material: water; isolation source: purple microbial (photo- and chemosynthetic) mats found in...
GCGAAGGCGTCCAGTACGCCCTCCATCTCGTTCCGTCCGGAATCCTGCATCCGAACAATTCCGTGTACCTCGGTGCCGGCATGGTCATCGATCCGGAAGCCCTGTTCGTCGAGCTTGCCATGCTAACCGAGCGGGGAATCCATTGGGAAGGTCGGGTATTCATCTCCGACCGGGCCCACCTGGTCCTGCCGCGCTACCGCGAGCTCGACAAAAAACGGGATGCTTCCCGTACCCGCCCCCTCGGTACCACTGGCCGGGGCATCGGCACCACATACGCCATGAAGAGCGAACGGGACGGCATCCGCATCGCCGACCTCACCTGGAAGGAAAAAATGGCAGAGCTCGACGAAGCCGACCGGGCCTTCCTCGCGCCCTTCATGGACCGCCTCCTCGCCATGAAGGTCAACCTTACCACGGAACTCTGGAAGGCCCGGGGCAAGAAAGTCCTTTTCGAAGGCGCACAGGGAGCTTTGCTCGACCTTGATCTCGGCACCTATCCCTACGTTTCCTCCGGTTTTTCATCTTCGGCAGGAGCGGCGATCGGCGGCTGCATCGGCCCCCGTTCTATAGACAAGATTCTCGGCGTTTTCAAGGCTTATTCGACCCGCGTCGGAAACGGTCCGATGCCCACCGAATTCGACTCGGACAGCCAGAGCGAACTGTACACCTTCGTCCGCGAGACAGGACGGGAATACGGCGTGACCACGGGACGGCCCCGCCGCTGCGGGTATCTCGACCTCGTGGCGCTCCGCTATGCCTGCCGCTCCAATTCGATCGACGATCTGGTGCTGACACATCTCGATGTGTACGACACCCTCGACGAAATCGAGGCATGCGTCGCCTACAACATCAACGGTACGGTAACCGAAGACTTTCCCGCCTCGATCGACGATCTCGAGAACGCCAAGCCCGTTCTCAAGAATTTCAAAGGCTGGAAAACCTGTCTCAAGGACTGCCGTTCCTACGACAAGCTCCCGAAGGAAGCCAAGGAATATGTCGACTTCATCGAGAGTTACACGGAAACCAGGATCGGCATCATTTCGGTCGGTTATGACCGCAACGATACTTTCATAAGGAAGGCCGTCTGGACGAACTAGTTCGTCTGGACGAACTAGTTCGTCTGGACGAAATAGTTTGACGGTTCGACCTTTCACAGGTAAGATATAACCACTGAAAGTGGCGGCTTCCGGTAACGGGAGCCGTCTTTTTTTTGGCCGGGTGACAATTCGATGGTTATTGTCGCCCGACCCGCAACCTTTTATTCCGGCTTATGTCTTATACTTACAGCAGAACGTTTCGAGAGGAGTAACACATGCAGACTGTAACCGAACTCGGTTCCTACACCTTTCCCGCCCTACTGGCAAACACATTGGCAAAGTTTTCGGACCGCCCCGCCAGTTCCTTCGTTTCAGGAGAACCGATCTCTTATGCCGAATTCGGTCGACAGGTTACCGATCTCAAAAACCGGTTGTATCGCCTCGGCATCAACCCCGGCGACCGGGTCGCGCTTTTCAGCACGAATTGCCCCAACTGGGGAATTTCCTATTTCGCGATCGTCACTCTCGGAGCCATAGCGGTGCCCCTCCTGCCCGATTTCAACGCCAAAGAGGTCGAAACGTGCATGAAGCATTCCGAACCCCGCGCCCTCATCGTGCTTGCCAAACTGGCCGAAAAAATCCCTGATCCCGCCGCCCTCGGTATCGGAAACGTGTTCCATATAGACGACCTTTCGCTCGTCTCCGGCAAGGAGACGCGCACGGGCGAAGCTCCCGCGATAGAAGTCAAGGAGGAAGACACCGCCTCCATCATATATACGTCGGGAACGACGGGACGGTCGAAGGGCGTCGAACTGAGCCACAAAAACCTCGTTTCCAACGCCATCGACGCGCAATTCTTCCAGCGCATCAACAAATTCGACGTCAGCGTGTCGATACTGCCGCTTTCCCATGTATATGAATTCTCCTTCAATTTCATCCTCCTGGTGTTGAACGGTGCCTGCGTATATTATCTGGAAAAACCGCCTACGGTCAGCGTCCTGATGCCGGCCCTCGCCAAATACCGGCCGACCCTCATCCAGAGCGTCCCGATCATCATGGAAAAGATCTACAAGAACAAGATCGTCCCCCTCTTCACTTCCAAGCCCCTGGTGAAAAAGCTCTATGGCATCCCCGTATTCCGTAAAATCATGCACCGCATCGCGGGGAAATCGCTGAAGAAAACCTTCGGCGGACGCATCAAGTTTTTCGGTATCGGCGGCGCCAAGCTCGATCCGCTCGTCGAACGGTTCCTCAAGGAAGCCAAATTCCCTTACGCGATCGGCTACGGCCTTACCGAGACGTCTCCGCTTCTGGCAGGGTCGGGTCCGAAAATAACCAAGCCCGGTTCCATCGGGCCGGCGATGCCCGGTGTCGAGATGAAACTGCTCGAGAGCGATCCGGAGACCGGCATCGGCGAGGTTACCGTCCGGGGCCGCATGGTCATGAAGGGTTATTACAAGGATCCGGCGCTCACCGCGACCATCCTCAGTCCTGACGGCTGGTTCCGTACCGGCGATCTCGGCAGCCTCGACAAGCACGGCAGGCTCTCGCTCAAGGGCCGTTCGAAGAACATGATCCTCGGCGCCACCGGCGAAAACATCTATCCCGAAGACATCGAGTTCGTGTTGAACCAGCATCCCTTCGTCGCCGAATCCCTCGTCGTCGAGGGCGAAAACGCCTCCCTCGTGGCCCTGGTCCAGATCGACGAGGAAAAACTGGCTGCCGAGGCCAAGAAGCGCGCCGAAAAGGGCGAATCCATGGGAGAAGCGGTCAACGAGGCGATGAACAACGTTTCGCACATGCTTGCCTACAAACGGGAAGAGATCATGAACGAGATCAAATTCTTCGTCAACGAAAACGTGAACCGTATCTCGCACATAGAGCGGGTGGAACTCATCGAGAAATTCGAAAAGACAGCCAGCCAGAAGATCAAACGGTACATGTACAATATCGCCAAAGGCATGCACAAGGACGCGAAGCAGTAAAAAAACTCCCGTTTCGGCATGCCGGGACATGCAATTTGAAGCCCCCTCCGAAGAAACTTCCGGGGGGTTTTTTATTGCCTGGATGCTTGCATCTTTGGAAGAGCGGGTTTATACTTATTTGTAGCTAACATAGGTTAGCTACAAGGGTGAGCAATGACCATGCAGGAACTGGCCTCTGAATTGAAACTCTCGCGAACGACGGTATCCCTTGTACTGAAAGGGGAGAGCGAGCGGTTCAGGATCAGCCCGGAAACAAGGGAGCGGGTGACCGCCCTGGCCCTCAAGCATAATTTCAAGCCCAACTATTTTGCGAGCATGTTGAACACGCGCCGCACCGGCCTCATCGGGCTTATCCTCCCGAACGTGTTCGAAAGTTTCATGTCCGAACTGATCCGCGGGATGGAAACGACGTTGAACCTGCACAATAACGCGCTCATGGTATCCACGAGCATGTTCAGCCCGGAAATCGAAAAAAAAACGATAGAGGAATTCCGCTACCGCGGTGTCGACGGGCTCATAATCGCGCCTTATGCCCCTTTTTCGGGCGAGGAACGGCAGTTTGACGCATACGGCCAAATGGAAACCGACAACTTCCCCCATGTGTTCATAGACCGGTTTCCGGAAGGATTCCATGCTCCCCGTGTGGTACAGGACGATTTCGAGGCGGCTTACCGGGCGGTTACGGTTCTCGTTTCGCAGGGATCGAAAAGAATCGGTTATATCGGGTTCGACATCCAGGCGAGTTCCATCCGGGATCGCAGGGACGGTTGGGCTGCGGGCTGCCGCGACGCGCATATCGCCGTCGGCCCGGAACTATTGCTTTCGCACCGCGACCGGAATACCGGCGATCTCGAAACCGCGCTCGGGGCTGTTTTGGCGGATGCGCCGAATAAACCCGACGCTTTTTTCATCTCTTCGAACGGTCTTTCGTTCCGCGCGCGGCATATCATCGCCGGTCTTGCCGGTCCGGATTCCGGGATCAAGATCGCCAAATTCGGAAGCGACCCCGAGTACTGGAATACCGGCATGATCCAGGTACGCCAGCCCCAGGCAGGGATGGGCCGGGTAGCCGCCGAACTGTTGATGGAGGAAATCGTTGCGGGAAAACGCGAGCGGAAGGAAACCGCTATCACGATGCAGGCGGAAATAATACTCCCGGACGGGAGTCTGTATATAAACGGAGGCAAGACATGAAACGGAGCGAGATCAATGTTCTTATCGCGGACGCGAAAGCGTACTTCGACAAAATGAAATTCAGGCTGCCTGCCTGGGCTTTCCGTACGCCGCAGGCATGGAAGGGAAAACGCGGCGAAGCGGGGGAAATCGTCGACAACATGCTTGGCTGGGACATCACCGATTTCGGCTCAGGCGATTACGCGAAGAGGGGACTGTTCCTCTTTACCTTGCGGAACGGCAGGATCGGCGTCGACCGTAAAACCTACGCCGAAAAGATCATGATAGTGGATGTCGGCCAGGAAACTCCCATGCATTTTCACCGGCACAAAATGGAGGACATCATCAACCGCTGCGGCGGCGAGCTTGCCATCCAGCTGTATGCCTCGGACGGCGCCGGGGGATTTTCGAAGGAAGACATCACGGTCTCGATTGACGGCATCAAGCGCAAGGTTCCCGCCGGAGGAACGGTCGTCCTCGAAAACGGCGAAAGCATCTGCCTGGTTCCCGGGATGTACCACCGTTTTTACGCGCAGCGCGATCGCTGCCTCGTCGGCGAAGTGAGCATGGTGAACGACGACTCGACGGACAACCGTTTTTTCGAGCCGCTCGGCCGGTTTCCCGTGATCGAGGAAGACGAGCCCCCCTTGCATCTCCTCGTGTCCGACTACGCCAAATATCTGTAAGGAGCTCCCATGATCACCATTTCGGGCCTCGGTTGTTCCCTGATGGATTACCTGTATGCCGACATCGATTTCTCCGCGCCGGATTTTACGAGATACCGTTCGCGGAAACCGGGTGACGGGGGGCTCGTGCCGGGCAACCTCGTTTTTCTCGATGACTTCGAGCGGTTCGCCGGCTGCGCTTTTTCCGGGGTACGGGACAAGCTCACGGGCGGCCGAGAATGCGACGCGGCGAATCTCGGCGGACCGTCGGTCGTGGCGCTCATCAACGCAGCCCAGCTCCTTGCCGGCACCGGCTGCCGGGTGCGGTACTTCGGCGGCCGCGGCGACGATGCGGGAGGCGGGGCGATCATGCGCATCCTTTCGAACACGGACGTCGACGCCTCGGCGTATCGCATCGTTCCGGGCACGACGCCCTTCACCAACGTATTTTCCGACCCGCGGCATGACGGCGGGCACGGCGAACGTACGTTCATCAACAATATCGGCGCCGCGGGAAACTACGGACCCGCCGATGTCGGAAGCGATTTTTTCGACGCCGACATCGCTGCTTTCGGCGGGACCGCCCTCGTGCCCCGCATCCACGACAGCCTCGGTCTCCTGCTCCGCCGCGCGCGGGAACGGGCTGCGATAACCGTCGTCAATACGGTGTACGATTTCAGGAGCCAGGCACGCGATCCGGAGGGCAGGTGGTCGCTCGGCGAGGACGAAACGACATACCGGTACATAGACCTTCTGGTCGCCGACCGGGAAGAGGCCCTCCGCCTGAGCGGAACGGGCACGACCGCTGCCGCTGCCGGATGGTTCCGCGCGCACGGCACGGGAGCGGCGATCATCACCGAAGGCGCGAGGAACATCACGCTCTACTCGGACGGAACCCTCTTCGGAAAACTGGATTCCCGCACCCTGCCGGTTTCGGACGCGGTCAGGGTCGAGGTCGAGGCTTCCGCAGACCGCCGCGGGGATACGACGGGTTGCGGCGACAACTTCGCCGGAGGCGTGCTCGCTTCCCTCGCCCTGCAGCTCGATTCGAACGGGAAGCGGGGTTCGCTCGATCTGGTGGAGGCCTGTTCCTGGGCCGTCGCGTCGGGCGGGTTTTGCTGCTTCTATTACGGCGGCACCTTTCACGAACAATTCCCCGGACAAAAACGGGCGCTGGTCGAAAACTATTACAACCTGTACCGCAAACAGATCGGAGAAATATAAGATGAAAAAACTCGTCCAGTTCGGCGCCGGAAACATCGGGCGCTCCTTCATCGGCCAGCTGTTCGCCCGTTCTTCGCATGAAGTCGTCTTCGTCGACGTTTCGGGCGCGCTCGTGCGCGCCTTGAACGAAAAGAAGGAATACCGGCTCGTCGTCAAGCGCAACGACCGGGAGGACGAAATCATCCCGGTCCGGAACGTGCGCGCGGTGGACGGTACCGACGCGGATGCCGTAGCGCGCGAACTCGCCGATGCCGATTTCGCGGCGACCAGCGTGGGCAAGAACGCACTCCGCTTCGTATTTCCGAATCTTGCGCGCGGCATCGCCCTTCGCGGGAAAACGCATCCCGGGCGGCCTCTCGACATCATCATAGCCGAGAACATCCACGGAGGCGCCGCGTATTTCTCGAAAGAGCTCGCTTCCCTCCTGCCGCCGGACTTCCCGCTTGGCGAGCGCATCGGACTCGTCGAAACTTCGATCGGCAAGATGGTCCCCATCATGCGCGCCGAAGATCTCGAAACCGATCCCCTGTGGGTTTTCTCCGAGGAATACAACGAACTCATCGTCGACGGCTCCGGCTTTCGCGGACCTCTTCCCGCCATACCGTCATTGAAGCCCGTGGCGGATATCGGCGCCTATGTCGACCGGAAGCTGTTCGTCCACAATATGGGCCATGCGGCGGTGGCGTATCTCGGCCATGCGCGGGACGCTTCGCTCGTCTTCATCTGGCAGGCCCTCGAACTTCCCGATGTAGCCGAAGGCGCCGAGCGTGCTATGCGCCAGTCCGCAGCCGCCCTCGTCGCGGAATATCCCGCGGTTTTCACCCGGGAGAGCCTCGGCGCGCACATCGCCGACCTTCTGTACCGCTTCCGGAATCGCGCTCTCGGCGACACGATGTTCCGGGTCGGGCGGGACCTGGGGCGAAAACTCGACAAGAGCGACCGGCTCATCGGCGCCGCACTCCTCGCCGAAAAGCACGGCCTTCCGTGGGACGGGATCGAAGGCGCGATACGTGCAGCCGTCGATTTCAGGGGGACCGACGAATGGGGAAATCTCTTTCCCGCAGACGCGGTGTTCGCATCGAATGCGGAAGGGAAGACAATTGAGGAAATCGTGAAGGAAGCGGGCCGTCTGGACGAGCGCGTTCCGGAGGAAAAAAAGGTGATCGAGCGGTTCAGGCGAAAAACATCCGCATGAGACCTTTGCCCTTGACCTCGATTTCGCCGCGCGCTTCGAGGTCGAGCCGGCCTGCGAGAAGCCGCGCGGTTTCGTCCGAGACGTTGATCCGTCCCGGCGCGGAATTGGATTCCATCCTCGAGGCCGTGTTTACGGTATCGCCGAAGACGTCGTAGATGTATTTGTGCGTGCCGACGATTCCCGCAACGGCGCTGCCCGAATGCACGCCGACCCGCATCGACCAGGCCGTGCGCGCGTTCCTGTTGCGTTCCTCCAGGAACACTACTATTTCCCGGGCGGCGCAGACCATGTTGTACGCATGGTCCGGATTCGCCTCGGGGATTCCGCATACGGCGAAATAGGCGTCCCCGATGGTCTTGATCCGCTCGCAGCCGTACTTCGACATGATGTCGTCGAAGCCGGTGAATATGTCGTTCAGTTCCGCTATCAGGTCGTCCGGCGCGAGAGAGGCGGCTTTTTCGGTAAAATTGACGAGGTCCGTAAAGAGGACGGTAACTTCTGGATACAGACGGGGACTGCTCTTGCCGGAGTTCTTCAACTCGGACGCGACTGCCGCGGGCAGGATATTGAGCAGCAGCTTCTCCGATTTTTCCCGCTCGAGTTCCACTGCCTGTTGGGCGGCCCGGAGCTTAAGGTGCGTTCCGACGCGCGCCACCACTTCTTCTTTCTGGAAGGGTTTCGACACGAAGTCGACCGCCCCCGCGCGGAAACCCTTCACCTTGTCCTCGATCTGGTTGAGGGCCGAAATGAATATCACGGGAATATCGCGGGTGTCGGGATCGCTTTTCAGCACGGCTATCGTCTCGTACCCGTCCATGTCGGGCATCTTGATGTCGAGAAGGATCAGTTCGGGCCTGGCCTTTTTCGCTATCTGGACCGCGCGTTCCCCGTTCTTGGCCTGCAGCGGATAAAAACCCTGCTCGATCAGGGTTTCGGTCAGCACCTTCAGGTTCTCGTCGATGTCGTCGACGATCAGTATCCGTGTTTGTTCGTTCATGCTTCATCCTTCCCGAGCCGCCCGACGATGCGGGCGAGGGTGTTCTCGTCGAAACCGTCGGCCGCGTGTTTCATGAGATCCGCGAGGGCCGAGAGCGTCGCGTGCTCCGTTTCGATTCCGTTTGCGATCGCCTGGACGCCGGTAAAATCGTTTATCTGCACCGCATCGGCGATGCGGGCGACGGTTTCCCTTCCGAGCAGGATAGCCGCCTCTCCGTAGTCGATGGAGTCGAAATCGGGAACGGTCCGCACCGGAGCGGCGTTCGCCGTCTCGTATTCGAGCTCGATGCCCGAATTTTCCTTTATCAGGCGGAACAGGGCCGATTTCTTGAACGGCTTCGCGAGAAAACCGTCGAAACCCGACGCGAGTATCTTCTCTTCGTCGTTCGAGAACGCGCTCGCGGTCAGCGCGAATACCGGAATCGCCGAAGTGGCGGGATTGCCCTTGATTCGTGAAACGGATTCGTAACCGTCCATGACAGGCATCTTGATGTCCATGAATATTACCCGGGGCATGAATTCGACCGCGCGTTCGACGGCTATACTGCCGTTTTCCGCTTCTATCGTGTCGAAGCCCGAAGCTTCGAGCATTTCCTTGAGCACGAGCCGGTTCAGTTCCTTGTCGTCGACTATGAGAGCCGTGACGGCCGTTCCCTTTTTGACGGCGACCGCTACGGGTCCCGTGTTTTCGGCGGCAGGCGCAGTACCGGACGCCGGCAGGTCGAGGGCGAACGTGAAGGTGCTTCCCTTGCCTAGTTCGCTTTGCACGGACAGTTCGCCGCCCATCATCAGTATGTAGCGAGAGGATATGGCGAGACCGAGTCCGGTTCCGCCTTCGTTGTCCGTTACCGAGGACTGGATGAAAGGCTGCATTATCAGCCCGATTTCATCCGCGGGAATTCCCTTGCCCGAATCCGTCACCGAAAAGCGGATTTTCCCGTCCTCGACGCCGACGAGTATTCCGATGCCGCCTTCGCTCGTGAATTTTACCGCGTTGCCGACGAGATTGATCATTATCTGCCGGAGTTTCCCGAGATCTCCCCTGACGTATGCCGGCAATTCGCCCGCGAATTCGACATAGAGCGACAGTCCGTTTTTTTTGCATCTGAGCGAAAACATCTCCTTGATGTCTTCGATGAATCGCGTGACGCTGAATACGGCGGTGTGGAGTTCGAACTTTCCCGCCTCGATTTTCGAGATGTCCAGTATGTCGTTGATGAGGGACAGGAGATGCTCGCCGCTCCTCGAGATGATGTCGATTTTCTGGAGTTGTCCCTCGGTCAGGTTCTTGTCCGTGCTCAGGAGCTGGGTGAAGCCGAGGACGGCGTTCAGGGGCGTGCGCAGTTCGTGGCTCATGTTCGCGAGGAATTCGCTTTTCATCCGGTTCGCGTTTTCCGCCGCGACTCGCGCCTTGTCGAGCGTCCGTTCTATCTCGAGCCGGGCGGTTATGTCCCGGAGAATCGCCGTGTAGATCACCTCGTCGCTGTTTTCGATTTTGCCTATGTTGCCCTCGAACAAGACGGTCGAGCCGTCTTTCCGCCTCCCCGTAAAGCGCTGGATGCCGTTCCGGTGCCCGTACAGGTGATCGATGAGCGCTGTTTCCGCCGCGCATTCCCCGCAGCCGGCATCGGAGCCTTCGGGCAGTTCGATGAGGGCGGTGAGTAAAAGCGCCTTCGCCTCGGATTCGGTATAGCCGAAAAAGGCGCGGGCCGCCGGATTGAAGATATGGATCCTGCCGTCTTCCGTGAAGGAGATGATGGGATCCGCCGCCTGTTCGACGATCATGTCGAGCCGGTAGCTCGAGGACTCGAGGTCGCTCTGCTGCCGCCTGATCAGCTTGTTGATCTCGGAGAATGTTCCCGAGAATTCGTCGTTACTGAGGATTTCGATGGTTTTGCTGTCCTGCGGAGAATCCGAATTGAGGGATGCCAACCTGTTCTGGATTGTCTTGAACGGATAGATGATGAGTTTTTTGATCTGGAACAGCAGCTCCGCCGCGCAAAAGACATAGAATGAGATTTTTATGCCGAACACCCCGAAGGTGCCCTTGAAATCCCGTTTTTGGAGGGTTTCCCTGAAAAAGTGGTTGAGGTCCAGCTCCGTTCCGTTCGAGGGGAACATGCGCGCTCCCATGCCGAAGAAATGGGCTGTTGTACTGACCAGCTGGAAGATGAGAAAGAAAACGATCGCCCCTATGATCATGAACAGCTTGTGGTAAAGCGAGCTTTTTCGCAAGGGAATGTCGGGATACCGGGCGAGGACCCTTCGCTTGGCGTCGAAGAGAACGTTGTCGAGATTGAAAGCGATGAGCACGCCGCACAGGAGGCCTTTCGACAGGGCATTGAGGAAAAGGAAGATTTTCGCGATTCCTATGAATGATTCGCCCGTATCGAGGACAAGGGTGCCCGTCTCGCCGAGCAGGAAGCCGGCTGTCGATATGAGGATCGCGACGAGGTGCAGATGGTTGAAGCGGTGGATGATCCTGACCGCGTCCTGCCGGGTCAGGGGTTCCTGCGTCCTGCATCCGCACAGAAAATGCAGGACGGGATGCAGGTATTTTACGGTGACTGCGGTCGACAGCGTGAGGGTAGCCCAGACAAACAGGAGCGACCAGGAATTGGAGACCATAAACCAGCTTCGGCTGAAGCCTTCCATGACGGTGTCGCCGTTGAAATCACCGAAAACGAACATCGAAAGGGGAATTCCGATGACCAGCGGGAGCAGCTTCAATACCATTACCGGATACGAGTTGCCCGAACAGTCCAGGTCGTTTTTTCTGCGCATTTTATAAATATACTACATTTTTTTGTTCATTCCCAACCGAAGGTCGCGGGGGGCTTGTTGGTGATGTCGTAATAAATGGCGTCGACGAAACCGAGGGTTGCGATCCTTTCCACCATCGACTTGAGCACCGCGAGGTCGAGGTGGGCGAAGCGGGCCGTCATGACGTCCTCGGATACGACTGGCCTGAGCACGATCGAGCAGTGACCGGCGGTGCGGGCGTAGGGGAGGCTGATGGTCAGGTGCTGGAAGATTTTCCGGTACCAGCCGTGTTTTTTCAGCTCTTCGAGGACGATCGCATCCGCTTCCCTGGTCTGGTCGAGGCGGGGACGGTCGCAGTAGCCTTCATGCAGCGAGAGGGCGGAACCCTCGCCCGTCGCGGGTGCCTCCCACAGCGTCAGGATGGTGCGGTTCACCTCCTTGCCGGCATTGGTGATTTCCGCCGAGGCTTTTTCCAGATCGCTCCAATCGGGAAAACGCCTGAAAATTTCCTTGAAGCGCAATACGGCGGGAAACCGGTAGGTACGGAAGTCTCCCTGTACGCCGACCGACTTGACCGGGAGTACGCCCGTTTCCGCAAGTTCAGCTCCCGGAAAGCTCTTCGAAAGTTCCATGCGTTTCATGAAACCGTCCGCCGCCGCGAGTTCCACCTGTTCGGTGAATTTTCCGTCATGGCACAGTACGTTTATAGACAGCCCGGGGCCGGGGAAGGGGTGCCTGAACACGAGACCGTCGCTCAGGTCGAGCTTCTTGCCGAGGATGCGCACCTCGTCCTTGTAGAGGTCCTTCAGGGGCTCGATGATCAAGCCTTTTTCGATGAGCGCCTGTATGCCCTCGACCCGGTTGTGATGGGTCTTGATGGTGTGCGAATTCTTGGTGCCGCCCGACTCGATGATGTCCGGATACAGGGTGCCCTGGCCGAGGAGCCAGTCGTCTTCGTCCAGGCCGAGCCGGGCGACTACGGTGTTCCTGACGGTTATGAAGGTCTCGCCGATCGCCTTCCGTTTTTTTTGCGGATCGGTTTCGCGGTATACCGCGGAGAGGAAGGTTTCGCTCGCGTCTTCGACGATGAAATTCCCGAAGCCGAAATCGCGGTAGCGCTGCGCGATGATGCGGCTTTCGTCCTTGCGCATGAAGCCGTTGTCGATATGGAGGCCGAGCACCCGGTCCTGGCCGAGCGCCTTGTTGAGGAGGGCGAAGGCCACGGTGGAGTCGACTCCTCCCGACAGGAACAGCAGAACCTTCCGTTTCCGTTTGCCGTCCGCTCCGTCAGCCGTCTCGCGGATCTGCTCCAGGATCATTTCAAGCACCCTGTCCTGGTTCCAATTTTTTTTCATGCCGCAGATGCCGGCGAAATTGACGAGGATGCGGTCGCCCTGCGGGGTGTCCTTCACTTCGATGTGGCACTGGAGGCTCCACCGTTTATTCGCCCTGTTTTCGAGCGCGGCGTATGCGCAGTCCTTCGTCGAACCGATGACGCTGAAACCTGCGGGAAGGGTGACGACCGCGTCCTGGTGGCTCATCCAGACCTGGGCCGGAAAATCGATGCCTTCGAAGAGGGGCGAAGCGGGGCAGGTTGTGCCGTCTGCCGCTACGCGTTCGAGACGCGCTATGCCGAACTCGCCGACGGCGGCTTTCTCCACGGTTCCGCCGTAGTTTTGGGCCATCAGCTGGTGGCCGTAGCAGAGACCGAGTATCGGGATGTCGAGAGCGAGGATTTCGGGGTTGAAGGCGGGAATATGTTCTTCGTATACGGACGAAGGGCCGCCCGAAAAAACAATGCCCTTCGCATCCGCGAAGACCGCAAGGTCCGAGGAGGGAAGGGCTATTTCGGAATAAAAACCCGCGAGGCGCAGGCGTTTGGCTATGAGGTGGGCATATTGGCTGCCGAAATCGAGCACGATGATCTTTTCGTTCGTCATGGTTAAAACTATCAGAAACCGTGCGTAAAGTGAAGGGGGAAAAGTACGGGATTACCTGCGAAGCGCCCGTTCCGCGGACTCGTTGCGTGCGTCCGCGAGCGCCGCCGAAAGTGCGCCGGGCGCAAGATGTATGTCCAGACATATTCCATTAAAAGGCGAGGTTTCCTTTTTTTCCGGTGTAAGCCTGAACATGCTGCCGTCGGAGCGTGTTATTATCACGGCTCCTTCGTTTTTCGCGCGGTCCAGAACCGACGCCAATGTTTTTCGCGCCTCTGAATAGGTTACGACGAGCATTGTTGCACCTCCATCAGCCGGATTCCCCGCTTTTTTGAAACTGCGGTCAGCCGTTTGTCCAGGGTCAGCATCGGAAGCCGCATTTGTTCGGCACAAGATAGATAATAGGCATCATAGGCATCCATATTTTCCTCACCCGATACCACCAGTGCGGCCGGAATGATTACCGGCAGTTCACGAACCGGAATTTTGCAGAATTCATGATACACCGAAACAGCCTGCGGGATAGATATAGCGTTTCGCTTCATCAATGCGCTGAGTGCATTGCCTATCTCGAATTCGAGGCATGCCGGGGCCGCAAGGCTTGCCCCGGTGGTCATTCTTGTTACTTCATCCCTTTCCGGTTCGTTCAGGAGTACCGCCAGAATCGCCGATGCGTCAATCAGTATCTCCATAGTACAATTGTACAATCGATTGATACGGAAGTCAATTTTTTCTTTTGCTTTCTACTCCACCGTCACCGACTTGGCAAGGTTTCGGGGCTTGTCGGGATCGAGGCCGCGCTGGACCGAGCAGTAGTAGGCGAACAGCTGGCACGGGATGACCGAAAGGATGGGCGTCAGGCTGTCGAGGGTGCGCGGGATGCGGAATATCCCGTCGGCCGTCTTGTCGAAATAGGGCTCGCCTTCGTAGGTGATCACGAGGACGGTCGCTCCACGGGCCTTCACTTCCTTGATGTTCGAGTCCATCTTGTCGAAAAGCGCGCTCTGGGTGCAGATCGCCACAACCAGGGTCGAATCGTCGACGAGGGCGATGGGTCCGTGCTTCAGCTCGCCCGCGGCGAAGGCCTCGGAGTGGGTGTAGCTTATCTCTTTCAGCTTGAGGGCGCTTTCGAGGCTGATCGCGTAGTCGAAGAGGCGACCCATGAAAAAGGCCTTGGTCTTGTTGAAATTATGCGAGGCGAACCGCTGGATGTCTTCCTGGTTCGCGAGGATCGTCTCGGCCTGAGCGGACAGTTTTTCGAGGGCGTCGATGTTTTTCGCCAACTCGTCGGCGGTGATGACGCCGCGGAGCGAGCCGAACTGGAGAGCGATCAGGTACACGCACATGAGCTGCGTCGTGAAGGCTTTCGTCGAGGCGACCGCGATTTCGGGGCCGGCCCAGGTGTACATGACGAGGTCAGCCTCGCGGGCCAGGGTCGATCCTACCACGTTGGTGATCGCTATGATGCGGGCTCCGCCCTTTTTCGCCATGCGCATGGCGGCGAGGGTATCGGCCGTCTCTCCCGACTGGCTGATGATGATGAAGATGTCCTTCGGGTTGAATATGGGATCGCGGTAGCGGTATTCGCTCGCGACGTCGACGTCGACGGGAATGCGCGCGAAGTGCTCGAAGGCGTACTTGCCGACGACGCCCGCGTGCCAGGCGGTTCCGCAGGCGGTTATGACCACCCGGCCCGCTTCCGCCCAGGAGGCGTCGAAGCCGATTTCCTCGAGGTTTATCGTCTTTGAGGCGTACGTCTTGATTCGCGCGCGCAGGGTGTCCGTGAGGGCCTTCGGCTGTTCGTGGATTTCCTTCAGCATGAAGTGCTCGTAGCCGCCCTTTTCCGCCGCGGAAATGTCCCATTCGACGTGGCTCATCTTCTTTTCGTGCCTGACGCCGTC
>JFJP01038988.1_pt1 | contig 14876 bp, 16 predicted proteins | sample 431651 | NCBI WGS metagenome assembly JFJP01 (sample SAMN02602958, study PRJNA72255) | Microbial mat metagenome, whole genome shotgun sequencing project. | biome: fresh water; feature: sink hole; material: water; isolation source: purple microbial (photo- and chemosynthetic) mats found in...
CTACATTGACCGTTCCGTTCCCGTTATCTGTAATAACTGGTTTACTCAAAGCACCTGTTGTTGAAGTATCAAAGTCTAATTGATGCAAGTTTGAACCTTGATAAAAAAGACCTTCTGAAGTTGAAAAAACATCACCAGAAACAATCGTTGTTGGTTTAGCTCCTGTATTGAGGTTGAGCGATCCTGTTGATGTTGAAGGCAAGTTTAGTTTCCCTGTCATCGTGTCACCAGTTTTAAACACTACTGAAGAATTTGTAGCATAAGAGCTTAAATCTTGATCACCTGTATTTACACCGGAGAGTGTTGTAATTCCAAGTTTAGTTTTAATTGTTGCATCGGTTTCGTCCCCTGTGTTTGTATTGCTTAAATTATTAGCCTCAATATTACCGTTAAAAGTAACTTTATCAAAAAGTCCCCCAACTGTTCTAAAAAAAGAGGCAACAAGTGGAAACGAGCTTGTATTATTGAATAACCACCTAAAAACACCTTGACCAGACCCGTCATTTTCAATTTTCTGAATTATTCCATTGTTGTTTCCAACAATTCCGCTTGATTTTATTTCAACCTCGTTTTCTATAATTACTTTACCAGTGAAAGTATCACCACTTTTATTTGCTTTTAAATTCAAAGCATTCTGTAAATCTGCTTGATCTGAAAGTGTTCCTGTAATTGAACCCCAAGTTCCACCACCACCAGCTATAACTAAATCTCCAGAACCTAGCAAAGTATTGCCATTAACAGTTTTAATATTTGTGCCTGAAACTAGAGTATTTTGCTTATTTGTGACTTGATTTTGTAACTTTCCAAAAGCTGTCAAGACTGTATCAGTATCAGTAATTACACCAGTCAAGGCAACGTTTAAACCAACCAGAACCACTGAACGAACAAAATTTGAGGGGTCTATATTATTTGTTAATAATTGTCCTGCATCGTCAACACTGTCTGCTGTAATAGCAAGTATAATCTGCGAACCTTCAACAATATCGTTTGTATCTGGGTCAACTAATTGCAAGCCAAAAGAGTGTTTAGTATTTAGGGCGTAATTAACACCTGGCAAGTCAAATTTGACTGCAAGGCTTGTTGTGGTAGTCGTAACAAGAGTTCCAGTATCTGATTGACTAATTGTGCCAGTTTTAGGGTCGGGGCTTGTTAGGGAACGTATGTTCCACGCCCATTCGTAAGGCAAACCTCCTTTTGCGGGTATATTCGTCACTGTCAAAAAAACAGTATCACCACGGGTGCAATTGACAGTTGTGGTGTAATTTTTGGTGGAAAAATTGATTGTAGTCATATAAAATTAAGCGGTTCTTCGCCACATGTAAACAGTTATGTATGGTTGTAAATTATTATGTGATTCCCCACCGCCAGTATTTTGGTTAGTAGCAGTAGTTGAGCCAGTTGTTGCTACAGAGTTGTTAGCAGGGAAAACAGCTGGGGACGCAGCGATTTGGGCTGTCCCTCCACTATTAGCCTGCCAAAAAGATGTCATCCCAGCAGCAGGCCCGTGAGCGTGAGCATCTTGTATGTGAGCGTGGCTTGGCATTTCTCCACTTGTTAAAGTGTGCGTTTTTGACCCTCCTGTTTCTCCTAAAGTGTCAAATTCAGTTTGCCCAGCGTCCACACCAACCAAAACACGACCAGAACCAAAAGCCGTCCATGTACCAAAACCAAGCAAGGTAGCTGGATTAGTAGACACTGCTGCATTAGTATAAATTGAACCGACGGGGTAAACGTCACTCAAAGATATACCACCTCCTCCTAATGCTGTAATTGTAATTGAACCAGTCCCGTTCGTAATACTTATACCAGCCCCTGCAGTCAGGGTGGTTTTCGTTAAAGTGTTCCCTGTTGTGTTCCCGATTAAAAGTTGACCATTAGTGTATGTTGTTTGACCTGTGCCGCCTTTATTTACAGGCACAGCTCCACTAACTAAAGGGGCTAAAGGTGCAATAAAATTAGCATAAGTTATCTTCCTTGTTGTAGAGGAAGCTGTTGCGATAGGTAGGACGTCTGTAACGTTAGTTGTTGTTTGCTCGGTTAATTCAGATATTTTTTTATCAGCCATATTTATTCTTCAATTAATAATGATCCAGTTCCTTCCTCAAGTAAGAAAGAGAAACCGTCTTCTTGTAATAAGTAGTTATTTGGTATTGCGTAAGTAGGGCGTATAAGAGACCCAAGCATCTCAATGGTTTTTTTGTTCGCAACATTTTCATTTGTTGCTATAATATTACCTTGAACAAGTAAATTCTTGTTGTCAAAAAAAGCAGTGTTTTCTTTTAATATGAGATCTTTTCTGTTATTAATTTCAAGTTCATACTTTCTTTGGTTATTCCCGAATCTATCAACGATCTGCTGCCAAAAAGTTTTCATATTGGTTGAAAAATTAGAAGTAGATACTTTTATTTTATTTTCAACAATAGACTCTCCAAAACTATGAATAGACTTAATATTTTTAAATTCTGTTATAGTTTCTCTTCCCCACTCAACATAAGCAGATTGTAGGTTTAAAGCATAGAAATATCTTGAACCAAAGTTAAGATTTTTAACTTTAATTACAACTGTTGATGGAGGCAAGAACCTAAGAGACCTAATAAACACTCCTGAGTTGTCTAAGGCTGGGTTAGAAGGATCATTATTTGAAGAAAAACCAAAACCATCTATTCTTAGATACTCCAAGAAGTCAAGGTTACTGTCTCTGTTTGCAGAAACATCAAAGAAAAACTCTTTTGTCTGGTTTGCTCCAATTTCTTCAAACTGTCCACCAAAACCGAAGAGTGTAGAAATATATTGCCTCCCCCCTATAATTTGGTTACGACTATCAAATTTATTGTAATTTTGAACTTGAATATTATTGGTTTTTGCAATATCTGAGACTGTGTTGGTATTATAACTAAGTATCTCCCCTTTTGTTATAAATTTAACTGGGGCTTGTGAAATTAGGTTTTTTCCACTTCTAAAGGTAATTTTACCTGTTGAACTATCAAAATAAATTGATGAGAATAAAGGATCTAAAAGTTCTGCAATTCTATCTCCTACCTTTTCATACCCTGAAAAAACAAAGTAAGGAACCATTGAAAGGAATGAACTAAAATCTGCATCAAAGTCGTCAAAGTCTAGCATTGAGTAAGGAAAAGCTAGTAGAAATAATTGTTTTAATACGAAGTTCTTAAAATGTGCAGTTTCTGCTGGGAATAGGGATGGCTCTAAGCCTATAAATAGAGGTCTACCATCTGTTGGGAAGCCTGGTAACTCGCTAAACTTCCTTGAGTAGAAATCTTCTAAGATGCCAATTGTCTTTAATTCTATACTATCTTGGGATGTTAGAACATCTGTGACTGTTACAATATTTTTTATAGCATTGTAAGAAGTAGTAAAACCATCGTCACTTACAGCATCTCCAATAATAAGTTTTACGTTTTCTGTTATAAGGTTCTCATGGTTTTTAAGAACTCTACCATACCCAAAATAAATATTAGCAGTGCTCCCGCTATTCATATCAATTTTTATTCTGAAATATATTGCATCAGACCAAGGTAGGGTGTTTACTTGTATGAACTCGCTTTTTTTAATATTAATTGTGTTTAAACCTAATGTAAAATATTGCCCAGCAAGGCTACAAGTGCGTTTATTCACGAAAGTGTTTGTGTCAGAGAACTCAATTATTGAACTTGCATAATTTACATTTACATTGTCAGTATGAATATCTAGCGTGATGTAATCCTCATCATTTATTAGATATTTTGTTCCTGTCAGAACATCTTTTGTTTCGTAATTTGCTAGGTTTTTGATGTTGTTTGCACTAAATATATGATCTATCTTTGCGGTTGTAAAATATCCAATTGAATTTACAACATGATATTGGCTGAATTTAGTGCTAAGGTATTTTCCACTTTTATCAAGGGTGGAATTATCAAAAGACTCATTTCCAGCTAGCCAAACTTTTTGTAAGTTATCTTTAAAAGATACTTTTGTGTCTGTTATACCTAAACCGTAAAAGTCTTTTGAAAGTTTTTGGCTGTAATTTACATCACAAAAAGTGCTGTTTGACAAATATCCTGTTGTTATATCTGGTGTTAGAGTTGTTTCTGTTCCAAGAGTGACTGTTGGAAAGTCTGAACCAACTATTCTGTATTTAGTGTTTAAGTATTCATACATTGTATTCCTGAAAGAGACATCGTCAGTTGAGGAAGTGTTGAAACCATCACACCATACAAATTCTCCCAAATACCCTTTTAAGGCGTTATTTCCCGCATTAGAATTACCAAGAACACTCCATTTTGCACTTGATATCATGGTTGCATTTGTGCCTGTAAATGTTTCACTATTTCCATTAATTCTAATAGTGGCTGAATAACCCAAACCTCCAGTTGAGGTAAGAGAGCATTCAATTATGTAGTTGGTATTTGCAACAAGAGTTGCTGAATGTTGGGCAATAACAGAAAGGAATTCAGTAACAATTACTATTTTACCTGTTGATGTAATTTGAACAACCTTTCCACCACTACTACTTTGACCAAAAAAGTACTGGTTATCAATTGTTGTAGGCCTGTATACAGTTGCGAAATAAAAATTCCTATATTCGTCTAAAGGGGTTAAAATAAGTGAGTTTGTGAATAGTTTTGTGGCACTGTCTGAAAAAAAGTTTGAATAATGAACAGTATCTAAGTTATTAATTGTCATTGTAGGATCCCACTCATTACACCTAATTACAGGGCTGTCTGCAGATTGTAATGAAGTTATGTGTGCAGAATTATCTTTAGACCTGAAATTAGTCCAATTCCTGCCTGCTAAGGGTTCTAATATACCGAAGTCAATATTTGTTAGTGGCAAGGTATTTAAATATGATCCGTTAGGGTTAGCAAAGTTTGGCTCACCAATTCTTAAACCATCAATTGGATCAACATATTTTGCTGTACGAAAATGAGGTATCTCAGCACGAGTTGTGTTTTGGGCGATGAACCAGTCTCTGAATTTAGTTTTGTTAAAGTTCCAAAAGGTAGCACTTTGAACAGGTTTATCAAGCTCTAAGTTTTTACTATTTAAACCGTTGTTTCCATATTCAAGGTATATTGTTTTTGAAGCTGCGGCTAGGGTTGGAATTTTTACAAATATTAAAGTGTTTGTGGATAGTTGGTTCTGAATAGCAAACTCTAATTCAGTAACACCATCTGTATCATAGACTCTAAGGTCTGAAAAGTTATAGTTACTTTTATACTTTAAATATAAGTCAAAATGCTTTATCTGAATTGAAATGTAATAGTTTGTTTTTGCTGTTTTTCCAGTATTATTTACGACTACAGGCTGTCTGTAGAAATTGCCTTCATATATTTGCAAACCATCCATATAATTAACCTGAACAGTTTGAGTGGTGTATTTCGCTTGTTGCTTGAAAGTATCTATTGTTGCCATAATTATTGAGTGTAAATTGCAATTTCAAAGTCACGGAGTGTTGGTATTTGAGAAACGTTCTTTTGTATAAGTCGGATATACGCGAGCCCTTCATATTCAGTTTGAACAGTATATTTATTCGTTGTGTTAGCATTCTCAAGTTTAACCCAAACAGGTAACAAGTAGTCTGGTATACTCATCTCTTGAATTTTCTTGAAGTTTGAAGTATCTGAGGCTGTTTCTAATTCTTCGTAATTCAGCCTATAAATTGGTTTCTTTTTTCCAACTATATTAAACCATACTGTGCCATCATCACCAAAGTCTGTCTCAACTTTACGTGCTTCCGCAAGCTCCCAACTCTCTACAATGTTGTAAAGAGTGAGAGTATATGTTGCTTCTGTATATCCAATTTGTAACTTCATATTAGCCTAATACTTTTTTTAATATAAAACCATGTTTCTTAGCCCATTCTTCCACACTTCCATTAGTTTGGTCAAGTACGACTTTCATTTCTTTTTGTTTCCCACCGCTTTCTTTCCCGTTCATTATCGCTTCAAGCAATTTGTCTTTTTGTGGTTGGTTTGCAATAAGTTCACCAGTTTTAGCTGCAATTATTTGATCATCACCAGCATTTATGTTACTTGCAACACTAGGGTTTCCTAGTATTCCACCATTTGCAAATCCTGGAATTTGTGAAATTGTCACACCTCCAACCGCACCTGAAATTGAATTAAATCCTCTAATAACTGAATTTATTTCTGAAGTTAAACCGTTCAAAGCATTAAGCCCTGTGCTTGCTATGCCATCCCAGATACCTCCAAAGAATTTACCTACACCGTTCCAGGTATTTTGCCACGCTTGCTGAAAACCACCCAAAAAATTCATTAAGTTGTTAAACCCTCCCTTTGCTTGATCTATACCCCATTTAATTCCTCCAACAAAACCATTCCAATTGTTAATTGTTCCAGCTACAAACCAAGAAATTGTATTAGCAACCCAAGTGATGATGTTAACAAACAAGGTAAAAATACCTATTACAATAAGAATAACGCCTACAATTATTACGCCTATAACCACCCCTAAAAATTGTAAAACTGGTATTAGAATAGGTGATATTACATTCCACAAATTGACTAGGGCTGTCCACATCTGTTGTAATGCAGGCCAAACGACTTGCATAATTATATCACCAATCGCGAATAAAATAGGCTGGACAATTCCCCAAAATTGCATTAAAGTTGTTCGCATACCTCCAAAGTCTGTTTGCCAGGCGAAAGCAAGCCCGGCAATAACTGCTGCAAAAAGTAAAAACGGCCACGTAGAGGCAATTGCACTAACAGCCATAACTGCAAGAGTTGGAATAACAAAAGCGGCGATGGCGACACCAAGCGAAATAAAAGAGGCTCTAATAACTGGCAGATTTGCTTCAAAAAATGCAAACAACTCGTCAACCCTTCCCATTAGTTTACTTGCTTCACCCATCACCATTTTTGTGAAATCTGTAAAGCCGGAACTCGTGGCAATTTTAACGATTGTTTGATCAAATTGGTCTTTAAGTGTTGACCACATTCCACCAACAGTCTTGCTTTGTTTTTCCATTCCACCCGCAAAGTTAGCTTCAGACAGCCCCTTTAAATAGCCCTCTATTTCTTTTGAGTTTTTTCCGACCGTTGTGGTGACTCCCTTAAAAGTAAAGCTAACTTTGTTGCCTTGCACTTGTGTTCTCACACCAAACTCTTTTAATCTTTCGTATTCTCCCACGACTGCATCTGCCACCGCTTGTGTAACATCATCGAAACTTTTACCAACGGAACTTGCCCAATTTCCCCAGGCTTTCATTGAAGAATCCGAGGCATCCAACCCCATATTTTTCATAAAAACAAAAGATTTGGTTACTTCTTGCAGCGAATAAGGCGTTTCTGCTGCAACCTTATTTATGTTTTTAAAAGCGGCAACTGCGGCTTCTTGCGAGCCAAGGGCTGTTTCCAATGCCGCTTGTAAACTTTCATAATTTGAAATCGTCCCCAAAACTGGAAGCCCAAAAGCACTAATGGCTACAGCACCAACACCCAGTCCAACAGTTACGGTTTTTCCAAAATCCACAAAACCCTTGCCTAAATTTTTTAAACCTCCCCCAACTTCCCCCAACTTCCCTTTGACCTTATCCACACCATCTTCCAAGCCCTTCGTAATTGAGTTAAATGATACTGATATTGTGCCTGCGGTTTTTGTGGCCATAATTTAATCTATAAAAATATTTGATAACTTTCCTGCAATTTCCCTAGAATCTTCAACGTCTCCCATTCTGTAACCTTGTGGCAAGTCTGGCACGTCCAAAAATCCGTTATTATTTGCATGAATTTTAGGCTTTTCTTCTGTAAAGCCTTGTAAATATGCTGTAATGCGTTTTTTGATTGTGCTGGATATTTTAGAGCTTGACTTCTTATCTGATTGATATAGTGCATTTTCTAAAGCCAAAATTTCAATTTCCTGAATCTTTTTTTTAAGGCGGTAGAATTTGTCAATTTCCATGAGCTGTTCAAACTCATCTGGTGCAAGTTCGTCAATTTCTGCTTTTGTCCACCCTTTCTCTTTTAATAGATAAAGGGCTTCAAGAGTATTAACCTCGGCTTTTAGCTGGCGGGGGTCACCGCCATTGTAAAATTTGTTTTTGACAAGTTCTGGTAAATTGAAACCAAGGCAAAAACTGAAAAGTCTTCAAGCAATTTTTCGCTTGTCAAACTAGAATCAATCAAACACTCGGCGATAGATTTTGACAAACCAACAAAAAATAACTCAATTTCTTTTTGACTAGGTTTTTCAGTTTTTGCACCTTTAAGCAAATCACGGTATTTACGTGATACTAACGCTGAAAGCGTTTTAGCTTTTACCTCGTGCCTGTTATTTAGCAAATCGTAAAAAGCAACTTGTTTTGTGTTTGCGGTTATATTTTCAATTTCAATTTCTTGAAATTCACCATATACGAATTTCTGGAACAACGCGGTAATGTCTTGGTCGGGCAACTCAAGCAAACTCTCCGCTTTCAATTTCAACTCTTCCAAGTTAGAATTTTGACTAATTTTTTCAATTGCTTTGTCTAAAATTTTGTCTTCATCAGGGTTTTTTCCAAAACCTTTAATAATTTCTGGAAAGTCTAAAAAAGCGGAATAATTTGGCATTGTAATTTCAAGCGTTTGTTCTTTTCTGTCTAAATATAGGTCGTTAATGGTGTATTTCATAATGATTTAAATTGATTAAAATTGATTAAAATTGATTAAAAAGGCGGAAGTTCACCGCCCTAAACTAAGGTGTAACTATAAGAGTTATTTCACTTCCGTGCTTCCAAGGCACCGGGTCTCCAAGGTCTGTTCGGGCTTCAAGTTCAATTTCATATTCAACAAAGTTTTCTCCGTTGTATGTAGGGTTGAATCCGTTCATGATGTCTCCTTGTGGCAATTCCCAAGCAAAGTCTAAATCCATGTCGGATAATTTCTTAAATGTCCCATCTGCCTTTCGGTATGCTGGAATAAATACGAAACGTAAAGGCACCATATTCACACCTGCAAATGGGTTGCCAAGTAAAGTTCCAGTAGCTCCAACCATGTTAGAAACTGGTGTGGTTCCAACACCACAAACACCGTTTAAGATTGTTTGGATGTCTTTTTTTCCAATCGTATTAAGAGTGAAAGTTCCTTTCCATGATTGCCCACCTGAAACGGCGTCAACATAGTTTTCGCCGCTTCCAGTAACTTGTTTTTGTAATTTTATAGGTTGGTTGTTAACCTCCATCCCAAAGTCTGAAGCGGCTAATACACCGAATAGAGAATTTCGTGTTCCTGCTGCAAAGTCTGGTGCGATGATTGTGGTGTTCACGGGGGCAACTAGCACCATCCAAGTAAAAACACCTTCTGTTATTCCTGCTGCGTATGTAGACATAATTATAAGTAGTTGTTAATGTTGTTAATATCTGAATAAATAAATTGTAGTTGGCACTCGTAAATGGCGGTATTATCGCTATTATTGAATCCAACAAATGTTGTTTTAAGCTCTGTTTTTATACGGTCAAAATCTGTGCCTGTTCCAATAAGTTTTCCGCCTTTTTCTGCAAGTAAAAATTCTATTTCCTCGCAAATATCTCGGGCTGATTTCTCACTTTGACGTTTTACGCCTATTGCAATTTTAGAATATACAAAAGAACCCAAGGGCTTTCTGCCGTCCGGCATATCTGAAATAATAATCTGGTCAATATCTGCAGGCACGTTTTTAAGTGTTGCTCTGAATCTATCAACCACTACATTTTCATAATTGTTAAGTTCCAAAAACGCTTTTATATCTTCACGAATATCCATAAGAATCAATAAAAATAATTGTTAAAACGTTCGGTATAAAATTGTGTTAGCTGGTTTGTGTTTGAAATTAAAGGCGTTCTGAAATACCCTCGGCGTTCTTCAACACTCGCAGCGTAAACAGTATTTAAGCTATAATCCACCTGCCCTTTTTTGCTTTCGTAACCTTTAGAACTTTTTAAAAGTCCAGTTACCACTGGAATACACGGCTCGGAGATTTCACTAAATTTTATCGCTGTGTCCATTAAAGCTCTTTGACGAGCTTTGTCAACTTCACCTTTCATTGCCTCCAAATTCTTTTGAACTTTGGCAATGTCTTTGGCGAGTTGTGCCTCGTTAATTGCTATATTAGACATTATACAATAATAGTTTAACCTGATATTTGCTTTTTTGAATCCGCCCTTGCAAACTTTGAACATCTACAACACGGTATTTAACCCCATTGTAAATAGCAATTTCATCATTTTCTGGTTTGTAACCTTTTACGTTTGCAATACTATCAAAGTTTATGAACTCATCATCACCGCTAAAATTGACGGCTTTCTTATCATAAAAACGACAAGAGGCTTCAACTGTTGCAGTAAATACGGGTGTTTCACCATATCCAACCCCGCTAAGAGTTCCAAACTGAATTTTTTCTTGTTTGATTATAGACATTAGACAATTTGATGCAAACCTAGCGAATCAATAAGTTTCTTTACAACTGGCGAAAGCATAATACCTTCTGAACTCGTTCCATCTCCAAGAGTGTATGAGTAAGATCCAGTGCTTTCAGTTTCGCTTTTCATATTTACTGAATTAAGTGTTTCACTATTTTCAGTAATATATTTAAGTTGCAACTTGCAAGCCTCACGTAAAGTATTTGGAAGAGTTTTTATACTTGACTTATAGTCACATATAAAAGGGAATTTTCCAATTTGGCTAATTTTTACAGTTGTAGTTGTTTCCTCAGGTAAAGAAACAGTATTTGTTGATAACTTGTTATCCACAGAAGAAACAACTGATAAAGTTTCACCAGCAAGAGACCCAGAAAGGATCTCTATTGTGCAAAACTGGTAGGAGTTTTTGGTTCCAGAATAAGAAGTAGGCAAAACAACAACACCCTCAACAAAATCCACATCCACTACTTGTTCTCTGCCGTAGCTTTTAGCAAATGGCAACCCAGAGCGGTAGGTGGGAATATAATTATCAACTATCATTTCTGCCAAGTTGGCATTCTCTAAAGAATACCCATTTTCATTGATGAAATTATTGCTGATGTATTGTCTAAGTGTTGTTGTTTGTATCATACTTTAAATATAATTTTACCATTTTTAACCTTAGCAAGTAATTCGCCTGCTAAACTAACGTCTAGTCTGTTTTCTTTACCGTCTCTATTAAAGTCGTAACTTTTTTTTTAGGCTCCTGAACCGTTGCAGGCTCGGGTGCTAATCTACAACCGTTAGACAAGTAAGCTTGCACCTGATCGTCCTCGGCATAGAATAGTTGGTTGCTCTGATTACGCATTCTAGTCATAGACTACTTAGATTTATTGTATTTCTCCCAGTATGTTCCATCTTCCCAGTCTTTCACCTCTGCCTCTGTAGCTTTGGTAAATGCGGTCTCGCCGTTTTTAACAACTTGTGAGTAAACGCCCTGAAATTCTAGTGCATCAACTTTTGAAAGCATTCCATTTGATTTGTTTTTAATCCATACTTGATTTTCTTGAGACATATTTTTTAAATAATTAAAGTTATAAAAAATAAACTAAACTGTTCCGCCCATTACGTTCCAAATTGGAGCCGTCTGGATAACGCCGGCTTGGTTGATATCGCCTGAAAGTTCTTTGAATCCATACATGAACTCAATAGCTCCCATGATTTTACGGCCTAGACTAACTTTTTCCTCATCTCGTGCGTAAAGCACGTTTAATCCAGTTTTAGGGTCAAAAATTGGAAAATCTTTGCTTGGGTCGCTAACTTGCAAACCACGAACGGGAACAACGGCTGAAACATCAACGTAGGCTGTGCCTTTGGCATCGCTTGCAGGTGTTGTAACAGTGTAAGTATCATCAGACACAAAATCCATGTTGTAAACTCCGTTAACTCGGAATCTAGTTGGTGCGATTGTATTATTAGCTGCCGCAGTGTTCCCTGCTACTGGTACGTAAGCACCTAGCGTTTGAAACTCTGGTAACTGGGTTGCTTGCATGTAATAAGCTGGGGCAAGACGAACTTCAATAAACTTATCCTGGTAACCTGTTGCGTTAGCTCTTTCACGGATTGCTAAGAAAGTCTTAGCGTTAATTGCAGTATTTGCAACTCCAAAATTTTCTGCAAGAGCTGACGTTCGTAATCTGGTGTTGATGGTTCGTTTCATTCTGCGGTAATTCTGAACTAAGGCTGACTCTTGTAAGTCTTGCTCCAAATTTTCAACAATGAAACTTAAATCAACACTATCATACTTGAAACGCTTAGATAAACCGTAGTCAAGTTTAACCTCAATATTCCCGTATGCAGCCTCTTCATAATCAGCTTGAACTAATTCAGTCGTTGCATAAGTTGTAATATTAACTGGCTCGGTAAGTTGTGGTTTAATTTTAACTTGCACAACTGAATTTCGGCTTGCGGCTAAATATTCTTTTTGAGTAGTGTTCCCCATAAAAGAAAACATGTCTGCTTCAAAAAAAGGTTTTGTGATTGCAGTTGCAAGATTTTGTTTGGTTCTGATGTTGGTAACTCGTGATGTTGGAGCCCCTGTGATGTTTGACATAAAAAATAGTTAAATAATTATTGATTGATAATTTTTCTGGCGTCTGTTTCCTTTTCGTCAAAATTAAATTGACTTTTAGGATTTGAACTTGAACTTATTGAATTAAAATACGGGCTTTTGTTTCCTTCCTCTTTTGCTTTTAGCATCTTAGGTTTTGTTTCAACCAGTCTTTTAAGTTCTTCTTTTGTATCTTCTGCTTTCATAAGAATATCTGAAACAATATCGTAGAACTCGGGGTCAATTTCAGAGCTAAAAAGTGCTTCCTTCACTTCAAGTTGCTTATCTTTTAATTTGATTTGCTCTTGGAGTGCTTTTAACCCTTCTTCGGCTGTTGTTGCTTTGCTTGCTACTTCTTCAAGTTTTTTGTTTCGTTCTTTAAGATCGTTTTCGAAACGTTCTCGCAGTCGTTTAACTTTTTCAGTTTCAGTTTCGTTTGCAATTTTTTCAGCTTCTTTATCGGCTAATTCCTTAGCCTCTTTTTCAGTCTCAGCTTTTTCAGCTTCTTTTTTTGCCTGTTCTTCTTGTTTTTTTAATTCTTCTTCTGACATAAAAATAGTTCTAACAATTAGTAATACGATTGTGTATAGTTAGTTATCCACAATTAGTATTCACATTATAAAAGGACTTTTTAAGATTTGTCAAGAGTCTTAAATTCAATTGACGTCGGTATATGAATTGTTAAGCTATGTCGGCAATATCTATGGAATAAACCAGCACCTTTTTTATACGTTCCGTTCCAAAGTGCTGTGGACAGTAAAGGGTAACCTTTCGTTGCCCCTGTAATACTGAATATCTTCCCACTATGCGGTTGACACATTGGGCTTTCGTTTGTATGTTTTGATGTTTTAACCAAGTCATAACCGCTTCTTACGGCCATATCTATCACGGCGTTTGCTCGGCTCTGAATAATTGAACTTCTAACTAATTGTGTTGCCCGTGATTCAAGCGAGTAATTAACATCAACCCCGTTTTTATTCACAATAGAAAATCCAGGTATTCCACCTTTGACAAATTGCTGTTTTACCCGATCGGCTATAATATCTATAGGCTCACCAGTGATTGAACCTGCGGCAATTTCTGCCATAACCTCACGCCTCACCGTGCTTTCAAGCAAATTCAAACCCTGCCTTAGTGTTATCCTGGCACTGCCAAAAAGCCCGTCAATAGCCCCCGCTATTTCATCTTGCATTGATTGTAATGTTATAAGCGTTTGCACAACATCTTTGTTTGGAGAAATCAAAAAACTACTTGGTGCCTCTTTAATTTTGAAAAGTGCTTGCTTGGCTTCGGTATTCCACTCTTCACTCATTTTATCCAAAACCTCGTTTTTAATGCTTTCCCCATATTCATTCATCAATTTTTCCACCTTTTGATAAAAGCGTTTTTTTTCTCTGGCAGAATAAAAATTTGTGTCCAAAAATTCAGCGTTTATATCCCGCTTTAATTTTTCCACCAAAGATTTTGTAAATTCTAAATTGACTTCATCCATAATTAGCTTGCATTAGGAAAACCTTGCTCGGCTTCAATATCTAAAAGCTCTTGATCTGCCTGCTCATCAGTCAAGCCATTTATATTCTTAATAGCTTCTTTTTTAGTTATGAACCCTCCTAAATAAAGCCGTTCGTTCTCGTCAATCTTTTCAACTTTGCTGTCAATAATTCCATCATACCATTCAATTGTTGGAATTTCAGCTGGAATCCCCGCCAAAATACATAAAGAATAAATAAGCTCTTTCAATACAACTTCAAAATTCATTATCTTATCGTGTGCTTTGTGAATTGTTTCCTGGATTAAACGCTGTAAGGCTACCCCGCTCAAATTCCCAACACTCACATTTTTATCAAATAAAATAGGTGAAAGTCTAGCCTCGTTGTAAATCATTTGTTTCAACACTTCAATAAAAGCGTCCATCTTTTGAGTGTGAGGCTCGTAAGAGGTAAACTCAGGCTTCTCTTCACCAATTCCAACTGGTATGATCTTTGAGTTGCGGATAATACGGCTTGCAACCATCGTCTCTTGTAGGGTTAAGCCTTTAAAGTTGTTATTAGTTTCATTGCCACCAAAGAAACCACTAGCAGCTTCATTAGCTAAGCCAAGACTTTCGGCAACTACGCTATTTTTATTCATCTCAGCAATTGTTTGCTCAATAAGGTTTTTAGGAACAGATCGGATAGGATCAGCTGTTTCAATCAATACTTTTTGTTGTAATTCCAGTTGATTATTTATTTCTTCAGCTTTTGTCACGATTGAATTTGAATAATCTGAAACACCAAAATAATCTCCAACTTCTTTTTTATTATAGAAACGGAAAAAAAAGGTGGTTGGTATTCTTCTATAATAACTCAAATCATCTTTTGTTTTATATTCAGGAGTTAAAAACTGTTCAGG
>JFJP01039682.1_pt1 | contig 14875 bp, 11 predicted proteins | sample 431651 | NCBI WGS metagenome assembly JFJP01 (sample SAMN02602958, study PRJNA72255) | Microbial mat metagenome, whole genome shotgun sequencing project. | biome: fresh water; feature: sink hole; material: water; isolation source: purple microbial (photo- and chemosynthetic) mats found in...
CTTTGTTAGATTTCCAATGGATGTGGGAATAGCACCTGTTAATTGATTTTTTGCAAATTGTAGCTTTGTTAGTAAATTAAGTTTACCAATACTATCAGGAATATTTCCGCCTAATTCGTTTTGGCTCAGCTCTAGCTCCATTAGTTTTGTCAAATTGCATATTGAAACTGGAATTTGGCCACTTAATTTGTTGTTGAATAAGTTCAGTGATTGTAAATTGCTTACATCCCCAATCGTTTCGGGAATACTTCCTGCTAAACAGTTGTTGAGGTACAACGATTTTAATTTGCTTAATTGGCCGATTGTAGTAGGCAGATTAAAATTCAGATTTGTATTGCCACTGTAATTTACAACCGACAAATACTCAAGTGAGGTGATAGTGAATATTTTAGCTGGAAATTGTCCGCTTAAATTACCCGAAATAGATAACGTCCGCAATTTGTCGAAATTTCCAATCTCTTCTGGAATTTCACCTTGTATAGAACTTGATGAACTAAAGTCAAGTTCTACCACTTTTCCATTTATCACTTTTATGCCCGCCCAGTCAGATATTGGTTTCCGAAAATCCCATTTATTGTTTAATTTTGTGTTTATAGCTACCAAGTTGAGCGAGTCTTGTTTGTCGATAGGGAATGGGTCTTTTGATATAAATAGTGTACTTGCTAAGTTGGTGCCAAATGTGTACCCTGTAGTAAATGTGGTATTGGTATTCATCAGATAATAGCCATCGTATGAGCCTCCCCAACCAAAATTCAAGTGCAGAAAATTATTGCTGTCATAGCCATCGGCCACCAGTGCATGTCCTGGATCGCCCCATATTTCAAGATACACAGGTCTTTTTTTGTCCAATTCAGTAAAAACATACTCGTTGGGTGTATAATTATATGGATAAAAATTCATTCGGAAATTATCTCTTAATACCGAATAATAATTTGATTTTCCAGGTGAACTTCCGTCAATGTTATAATTCATTTCGGTAGCTACCCCAATGTGCTTGGACAGTAATTTATAATCTTCATCCGTGGTGTTTGTCCAATTGTAGTAGGTGTTTTCAAAATCCGCGCATTGCTGTCCGTAGCTTCCAGCGGTGTAGCAATGGGAGCCTTTGCCTTGTGTTGGATATTTATGGTAAGCTAGAATTTGAGCCATTGCAGTTGCCACACATCCTGAAGGGCTATTTCCAACTTCGGAATGTGTAAATTGGTTCAAATGAATACCCGCAGTATTGAGCAGAGGTTCTACAATAATACTTGCGTTTTCGGATGTTTTTATTCCTGCAAAATTTGAAGATGGAACACTTTCGTACATTTTGAGTAGCCCTTTGAGCTGTATCGGCAAATTTTGTTTGTCGAAAGTGTTACTGGTCGAATATCCTACTACTTGAAAATCAGTTCCAATGGGTGCCATAATGATAAAGCCGTTGTTAGCAGCTTGATAAACTGATAGTTCATTCTTTGCAGTGTCGGCCGACTCGTACACCAGCTCTACTTTAGTAGTTGCAGATGGTGCTTTCTGCATGGTGGCTGATTGTTGCTTTCTGAAAAAGTCGGTAGCAAATTTTAGTGCTTTTTCGTTGGCTATTGTAACCTGAAAAAGTGCCAAACTAATAACAAGGAGGAATACTCTAAGCATGACTTTATATTTTTAGTTATTTCACAATAATTTTTTGAACATGAACAAGTTCGCTATTTCCAATTACTACTATATATGCGGCCGAAGTAAGATTTAAGGGTAGTGTTGTATTTTCGGCAATAGATTGCTTTAAGTATAATTTTCCCTGGACATCAAAAATGCTTAAAATAGTGTTTTCGGGTACAAAGCCTTTAAAGTCAATACTAAGTGTATTAGATAGTTGCTTTACGCTAATTTTTATTGTTTCGCTTAGATATTTCTTCGACACCTTGGCCGAGCTGGATATATTGATTGCATTTTCTACACTACACAAGTTTTTGTCCTTAACGCGCAGCACATAATTACTGCCAATTTCAGGAACAATTACTGCAATTTCTCCCGTAGCAATTACCTGATTATTCTTGAGCCACTCGTATTGATATGGAGCCAATCCTCCGTTAATTTCGTAGCCCATCACACCCAATACAATCGAAACGCCTGTTGGTAATGGTTCATTGTAAAGTGTTGCTACTGTTAATGCATTTTCCGATTGATTTGGCATTTTCATGCGTATAACTGTTTGAGCAGTTGATAGTAGGCTGCTTGATAAAACAATCAGAATGGTTATGTATTTTCTCATAAACGTTGTGCTATTTTAATATGTTTTGGTGGCGTTTTATTCCCTTAGGGCTTACTGGCTAGTTTATTTGTTTGCTGACATCACAATTCTGAAACCCGTTTTCAATAATTTTGGCGACCAATAAATCGCTTTTACGTTCAAATTAGACATTTTTTCATCTCTCTTTCAAATCGGCATCCAACCAAAAACATCTTGCTTACTACATAGCTTCTTCATTTTCTTTTCATTCAAGCTCTTTTTTGCAGTATCCCACGATAGCTATGGCCGGGTAGTGTATCAAATACTTTATGTTGGGTCGTGCCTACCTCGCGAGGACATAAGTATAAGCAGCTGGGATTTGGTCGCTAGTCTTTCATTTTTAGTTCGTAATTTGTACTTCTCCCACCATCTTCACTTTTGGTTAAAATCCTTTTTTCGATTAAATTCTGAATGTCACGTAATGCGGTATCTTGTGAACAGTTTGAGATTTTTGCCCATTTCGATGTGTTTAGTTTTCCAATAAACCCATCAAATAGTTTGTTAAGCATCATTCGTTGCCGACTATTGAGGATTGTATCTTTGTTCTTGTCCCAAAATTGAGACTTATAAAGTGTTTTTTGTACGGTGTCTTCAGTAGCTATTATAGCCTTGTATAAGCAATTTAGAAACCATAATAGCCATTCAGTTATGTCACCGTTACTATGTTGTACTTTTTGTAGTATTTCATAATATACTTTTCGTTCCACTAAGATTTGACTTGATAAACTATAGAATCTTTGTGAGCTATCGTCTGCTCGAGCAAGAAGCAAGTCTGAAATTGTTCTCGCAATTCTACCATTTCCATCATCAAAAGGATGGATTATAATAAACCAAAAATGAGCAATTGCAGCTTTAAGTACAAGGTCAATTTCTGTGTCTTTTTCAAACCAATTTAAAAACTCATCCATTTCGGTCTTTACTACACTAGGAGAAGGAGCTTGATAATGAATTTTTTCTTTTCCCATTGCTCCTGAAATGACTTGCATTTCTCCAGTACGATAACAACCAGTGTCAATTTTATGCATACCGCTTCTTCCTGAAGGGAACAAGGTTGAATGCCAACCAAATAATCGTTCTTCATCAAGAGACTGATTGTAGTTTTGTGTTGCATTTAGCATCATTTCTACCACACCTTCCACATTTCTATCCGAATATACCATGCCTGCATATTCTATTCCTAATCTTCTTGCAATAGAGGAGCGTACTTGTTCATAGTTAAGTTGTTCTCCTTCAATTTCAGACGATTTTAGAACATCGAGAGTTAATGTTGATAGAACAGTTTCTTCTTTTTCAGAAAATCCCAACACACTCATTTGTCCTAATAGTTTCCCTTGTAAATGACGAACTTTACCTAAAACGACTTGTATTTCACGTTCATTCCATATAAAGTGTGGCCAACTTTCTGATTGATATATGTATTTTGCCATTCGAATATATTTTTTGCGGTAAATATACAACTTATTCTCCGCATATTTAATGCGAATAGGCAAAATATTCTCCGCATGGGTCTTTTTTCCTTACCGCTAATACTCTAATCATGACTTTATAGTTTTAGTTATTTCACAATATTTTTTTGAACATGAACAAGTTCGCTATTTCCAATTACCACTATATATGCAGCCGAAGTCAAATTTAAGGGTGGCGTTTTATTCCCATATTAAGCCTTACTGGCTAGTTTATTTGTTTGCTGTCATCACAATTCTGAAACCCAAACATTCGCATCTAAAATACTTCTTTTCATAAGTGGTTCCTGGCCACACTGTTTCGTAGCAACTGGGCACTGCAGAACTTCTGTATCTCACCTTGCATTCTAGTACTTCGCCCCACGAAGTGCTTGACTGATAGTTGCCACCTCTTACAATTTTTGATGTTCCAATGGTGGGACCTGTAGGGTTTTTGACTGTTTCTGCGGTATAGTCGGCGTACCAATCGGTGCACCATTCACTCACGTTTCCACTCATGTCGTATATACCCAATTCATTGGCATTCAATGTTTTTACTTCCTTCTTGCTGTAGAATGCAGCACTGAAATTTGCCTCTGAGTACCATGCCACATCACGTAAAGTGCTGCTGCCAGAGTATTTGTAATTGTTTGTATGCTTTCCTCCAATGGCAGCATATTCCCATTCGGCTTCGGTAGGCAGTCTGAAATTGTAAGTGGTTTGTGTTTTGAGTTTTGGTAAAAAATGATTGTTTACGTCGTCCCATGATACGTAACTAACAGGTAAATTGGTTTTTGTCAATTGCGATGCCTCAGTGTACGATGGGATAGTATCATAAGGCAAATTTCCTTGTATTTCTTTCCAAATTGCATTGGTGATTTCTGTTTCCGAAATATAAAAACTGTCCAATTGCACTTCGTGTTGTGTAAACGAATAAAAATCAGGATCTCCCATTGTAAATTTCCCTGCCTCAACCAAAATCATTTTTATAGATTGGTTCCCTACAGTAATATTTATAAATGCAGCTCCCGCTTGTGTTACCAAAATCTCTTTGGTGTCGGCACCATTTGTGAGTTTTACAATTGTGCTTCGTGGCAATAAGGTATTTTCGGATGCGCTTACTAATATGCCCGAATTGGTAGTTCCTGTTGTGGCGGTATAACTAATCCAGTCGGCATCACAACTTATATTCCATTGCGTTTTTGAGTTAATGAGCAATAATACTGCATCCTTGTTGGCCGTAAACTGAATTTGTGTGGTTGCTGTCAGTGTCTTTGTCTCCACATTGGGTTCTGTTTCTGTTTCTGTTTCTGTTTTGGGCTCTTCAATAACAGTTTTACAGCCGATTAAAACCAAACAAAATAGAAAAAAAAGAAGTTTCGTTTTCATTTATATTGTATTGTAAATTTGTTATGTATTAACACTTTAGCGAGACAAAAGAAGGGGGAGTTTTGACTCGCAAAAATACAATTTATTTTCTATACTAAAAATCATTTCAAATTAATACAACTTAAATTTTTGTAGCATTTTTTATTGACTAAATATACCGAAGATTATATTTATATAATTTTAACTCAAAACTGATGCCTCCCCACCAAGTGTAGTTTCTTTTTGCAAAAATGTGCAATTGCAAAAGAAAATGTAGGCCAATTAAAACAAAGTTCGACTAAATTGCGTTACTTTGCTAAATTAGAAATAATCATTTTGAACAATAATACACAAAGAAATGGCAGATAAACACATAGTAAAAACCGAATGGAAGGGTGACATCGCTTTTGAAGCTGATATTAATGGACATAAAGTGCTGATGGACGCACCGCTGGAGGCTGGAGGCACTAATTTAGGACCAAGTCCCAAGAAACTAATGCTAGCGGCTTTGAGTGGTTGTACAGGCATGGATGTAGTATCTATTCTAAAAAAAATGCGCGTTGACGTTGAAAAATGTTCAGTAGAAGTACAGGGCGATGTAACAGACGAAAACCCAAAGCAATACTTCAAAATGCATGTAATTTATGAATTTACAGGAAAAAATCTTCCGTTGGAGAAATTACAAAAAGCAGTGGGAATGTCAGAAGAAACATATTGTGGTGTAGGGGCATTGTATAGAAAAGCAATTGAAGTAACCTCGGAGATTAAAGTGATTGAATCATAAGTTCATATACTGTATTTCATTTACAGTAGTTGTAGCATTGCTGTTTGTGGTATGCTTTTGAAATATAACTAGTTTATGGCAGCACTAGACGTTTGCCCTAAAGAATAAAATATAAGATGGAAATAAAATATATTTTCAATAATAACCAGAAGTGGATTGTTGAAAAATTGAAAGCTGACAAAGATTATTTTAAAAAACTATCAGTCAGTCAATGTCCCGAGATACTGTACATAGGCTGTTCAGATAGCAGAGTTTCTGCCGAAGAGCTAATGGGGGCTCGGCCAGGTGAAGTTTTTGTACATCGTAATATTGCCAACATGGTGCCTAATACCGATTTAAGTGTAATGTCGGTTATCAATTATGCTGTCAGTCAACTCAAAGTGAAGCATATAGTAGTTTGTGGCCATTATGACTGTGGCGGTGTAAATGCGGCAATGCAGTCCTCGGATTTGGGCATACTCAATCCATGGCTGAGGAATATACGTGATGTATATAGGCTGCACAAATTAGAACTCGATTTGATTACCGATGATGATCTGAGGCACAAACGGTTGGTAGAACTAAATGTGCAAGAGCAATGCATCAATATCATCAAAACCTCGGATGTGCAAAAGGCATACAAAGATAGATCCATCACAGTTCATGGATGGGTATTTGATATTCACTCTGGTGAATTGAAAGATTTAAAAATCGACTTTGATAAGATATTGGAAAGCATCATGGAGATTTATCATATTATTTAATCTAATTCATGTAGAGCTTTTAAAAACAACAAACGGGGTGACATTAGTCACTCCGTTTGTTGTTTTAGTGTTCGTTTTTCATTCGTTTACTAAGCTCTTTAAATACCATTTCGTAGGTAGGCACATTTACATGGTGCTTTTTCCCCAATTCTAGCACTATTCCCGTTAATGTTTGCAATTCGGTATTTTTGCCCGCTTTAAAATCTGTATGCATCGATGAAGTCGTTTCGGGCGGTAGTTTCTCCAGTCTATAAGTGATTGATTCAATTATACTTCTGTCCATTTCGGCACCTTCGGCATTGGCCACCAAAAGCAATTCTTCCAATAATAACAACAAGGTGTTTTTACGTACCTCGTCGGTCAATAAATCAAAGAACCCAACATTGAAATAGGATGTGAGTGTGGCAGTAGATGAAATAAAGAAGAATTTTTTCCAAATTACTGCTAGAATTTTCTCGTGCAGAGTAACTTCAATATTCGCATCTTTCAGCAGTTTTTCAAACGCAATTAACCGTTTATCACTTGTGTTTATCGACCCAAAACTAAAAGCATGCACATTTCCCGAACTTTCTACTACGCCCGGAGCATTAAGTCGTGCTACAATGTACACACATCCCTCCCAGACTTCTGTTTGTGGCAATATAGCACGAATGCGCGCTGCATTATCTATGCCATTGAGCAACGGTAAAATTACTGTATTTTTACCCACGCAGGGTTTAATTTGAAGTGTAGTAGCCTCTAAATCATAGCTTTTTGTAGTCATAACCACATAGTCGGCCACTCCAATTTCCGAAACATTGTCGGTAGCCAAGGTGGGATGTACCACAAAAGTGCCCGTTTCGGTAATCACAGTGAGTCCATCAGTTTGTACTTTCTTTAAATGTGCACCACGCGCTACAAAATATATTTCAACTTCCGGATTCTCGGCATATTTCTTGGCCAATAATCCGCCATAATATCCTCCAACTCCACCAAGTCCTACTAGTACTATTTTTGTTAAATTGCCCCCTGACCCCCTAAAGGGGGAATTGAGATTAGTTAGTTTATTATCATCAGTTTGCGTGTCCATTTTTTTTAATTTAGTCATCAGTGTTTTAAGTAGTTGAAAATATTTATTGACATATTTATTAATTCGTAAGTTATTCATTTTTTTTTCTGTCTTACTAATTATTAATTGTTCATTCTTAATTACTTATATCTTTATTTGTTTGTTAATAATGCCTAAAGTAAATAAGAGCGTAGCCAAATAACGCCGAAGGCAAATACCATTCAATACATTCTTTTCAATTCAGCACCCCTAAAATAATGCAGCAAAATTTCATCGTATTTATAACCTTGTTCGCCCATTACAGCTGCGCCTATCTGACACAAACCTACGCCATGCCCCCACCCAGCACCTGATAAAGTTATTTTTTGCGGAACTCCATCAATAATTTCAGATTTATCTACCACAAATGCTGAGCTGTAAAGATGAGAATTAGAAAGCCATTTGCGAATTTCCAATTCTTTGCCCACTACAATGGTTTGTTTTGTGCCAATAATTTCCAATTCTATCAATCGCCCCGATTCGCCTCTGCGTAAAGGCACTAAATCAATAATTTTACCAAAGTCAATGCCAGAGCGACGTGCCAATATTTCAGCAATTTCAGTCTGAGTATACGCTACTTTCCAGCGATAAAAGTCAGTAGTTTCCTGGTCGTAGTTATTTAATACTTGTGCCAATACTTTTTTATCGGTGGTATTGCAAAATGCTTCGGGCGATTGGCGTATCCATTTTTGGGCATTAGCTTCTACGCTCAAATCCATTTCATAGCCATCCGGAACTGCCGGATTGTCAATCACTTTGGTGAGGTAGGCGTGATGCTCAGGCGCCCAGCAATTCTCGAAAGTTTCTGAAACACCGCCGCATGATTTTGAGAATCGAGCATCACAAATTTTACCGTCGTACATCAACATTTCTCCTTTTGTAATCTCAATAGCTACTTCTACCGCTTTGGTCGTAGCACGGGTAATACCTTGATAACGTTGGCAATGGTCGTCGGCACAGACATCAAAATGGGTATGGGCATCGCGCTCGTACCATTTTATTTCGCGTTTCGCGTTTCGCGTTTCGCGTTTCGTGTTTCGCCCTCGATTGCTATCGGGGTCGTGTTCCGTGTCTTTGTTTTTTGGATGCATGATTGGATTCAACAACCAGCTGCGTGAAATAACGGCATGCGCTTTCAATAATTCGTCTGAAGCGGTGGCGCTCATCTCGCTAGAAATGACGCTGGTAAGATAATCCTCAACTTTAACCGCGTTAATGGCTGTCAGTTGTGCATTGTCAACTATTAACTTTAATGCCCCCTTGAATCGTTGGTTTTCCTTTCGTTCCCAATGGAAATTGATACCAATTACCACATCCAATAAATCGAATGAAGCAGTTTCAACCGCAGGTTCAAAAATCAATTCTTCAACGTATTTGTCTTCAAAAAGCACTTTTCCGTCATTATACTTAGCTGTGTGTTTCCCTGCGTAAATTTTTCCGTTGGAACAAATAAATTCGCCATTCAGCACAAAATCAATCGACTTTGACGACAGTATCCCTACGGTTATATTCGGTTCGGTTTTCATAATTGTTATTTCCTTAAACGATTCTGTTATTTTAACGAACTTTGTTCCAGTATACTCACAATATCCTCTTTGGATATTCTCTCAAAATGGCTTTCGATGGGTGTGATAAATATACCGCACATCTCCACTGTGGCAGGGCTTACGAGTAATTGTTCTTCACCTTCGGCGGTATATTGCCACGGACGAAAATTGGCACGAGGAAGTACAAATGTCAACCATTTTTCATCCTCATACGTACACACAATATTCATCATTGGCTCTAAGCCTCTATCCTCAAGGAGAGGGGTTTGGGGTGAGTTAAAATGCTTATACAATTTCTCAAAAGCATCCAAGGCGCTTGCTATATTGATAGATTCTATGCAATAAACAGTTCTCAAATAGTGGTTGAAATTGAATAATTGAAAACTTTCTGATTCCACTAATAATTGTGCATGAGTAGATTTTAGGCGTTTGAAATCATTTATCAACGGTAAAAAATATTTTGTTCCTGCTTGAAAATGAAGATGATCGGGTGCAGATGCGCCACATTTTGGTCCGTTGTAAAATACTACATAATCATCAAGTGCTTCTGCCAAAGTGAGCATATCTGCAAAATAAGGTAATATTTGCTGCGCAATGTGCTGTTTGTGCGGAATGGTGAAATGTTCGGGGAAAATGGGAAACGGATTCACCAACACGGTATAATTGCCAATGTCAATACCCTTTTGTTCGGCTGGCAAGTTTTCCAAACATAAGAAGCACTTGCGTTCGGATATAGTTTTGGCATCCACTTTTGCGCCTGATGAAATGATGCGAGCTGGGTTGAATTGAACTTTTACATCGAAATCACCAAAAGAGAATGACTTCGTTTTGACCGATTTAAGCCCTTCGTAATTCGTTCTAGCAAGTTCCCAATTGGTTAATTGTGAAATTAAAAGAGAAGAGACCTCTGCGTTTATTTTTTGCATTATGATATATTATTTAGCATACTAATAAAAAAAACAATCAATTACAGGACGAGACACTGTCAACTATTAACTGTTAATTGATTTTTCCTCGCCTTCAATTCTATCGTTCTAATTTTATCTTTGTACAAATTATGCCCATTCATTTTTACTACATCCAACGATGCATCGGAGTTTTCGTCCCAGCGACGGCACAGGTAGAGTGAAGTATATATGCGTCCTATTTGGTAGTGGCGACTAAAATACAATCCCAAGGCATAATCCTCACCATAACTAGTATTTGGAACTTTTATTTCTCTCAATACTGGCGTGTAAAATGCCCTCGGCGCACCCAATCCATTAATGCGGAGTGCATTGTTTCTACCATTTTCGGGTGTCCATTCCTTGTGGTCAATCAGTCCGGGTGCAATGGTCTCCATCTTGAAGTTGGTCATGGTATATGAGCCAATAACCATGGCGCAATTTTGTTCGTAAAATGCATTCACAATGGTTTGCAGTGTGTTTTCATTCTCATACACATCGTCGCTATCCAATTGCACCGCAAATTTGCCGCAGGCATCACTATCAACACCCAAATTCCAACAACCACCAATGCCCAAATCCCTCCTACTGGGAGTAATATGAATTACTCGAGAGTCAGCAGCTGCATATTTATCGATGATTTCAGAAGTGCCATCACTAGAAAAATTATCAACGATGATAAGGTTGAATGGGAAATTAGTTTTTTGCAGAAGTACAGATTTAATGGCATCTTCCACTGTTTTTACACGGTCGCGAATTGGAATAATCACCGATGCTTCTACTGGAAACTGACCCTCATCGAAGATGATAGATTTGAAAGTAGGAGCAAGATATACACCAATTTTCTTCAAATGGTTGGTACAAGCCGCTTCCATTTCTATTTGCACATCACGGTTTTTGGGGTCCACATAATCGAACTGTTTCTCGCCACTTTTTCGAGTATCAAACTCCACTTCCGAGTACAGGTATTCGTTAATGTGTACCAATTCAGCTTGTTGCGATACTTTTAAACGTAAGTTATAAAGTCCAGCAAAGTTGTAATTTTCAGTTGTATCTGCCACTGATTTTTTTAGGTTTTCGGCATTGTAAAACAGCAATGACCCAAAATTAAAATCATCGCGTAAGCTTCCTTCTTGATAATCAATTAATGGTAAATTTGAACGCAATCCGTCTATAACTTGATAATAATCGGCATAAACCAATCCTGCTTTGGTGTCGTTACCAATGTGGTACATCCGTTCCAATGCATATTGCCCAAGTTCTAAAGCAGTATCTTTGGTGTAAATAAGTGTGTATTTTGAGCCGGATTTTTCTGCAATCTTTTTTATTGTTTCGCTGCTATTCAACGTATCTATTTTAATTAACTCACACCCAGTAAGAACTGAGTTGACTTGTTTGTTCGAAAGTAAATAAACGTTATTTACAAGGCTGGATTGTAAGAGATTTTGTGCAGTTTTTTCTGCCTGAGCTACATCGTTATACGCTATAAAACAATTGATTGGCTTCATTTTGTGTTTGTTGTTTAAAGTTATGATTACTCAATGCTCAATGAAGACATTGATGATAATGTGTTTTTTTTTATTTGGACGTCAAATGTAGTGTTTTTTTTTCAAAGCTTCAACGTGAAAGGAATGCTTTACACTGTTTTTTTATCCAAATATTTTGGTGGGGTCAATCCTTTTGCGTTAATTTGTGACTTATATTGTTTTTGTTAAATTTAAATACTCTTCCAATGATATTAATTGCCGATAGCGGTTCTACCAAAACACAATGGTGTGTTTTAGATAATTCTCTAGTGCTTAAAACTATATTTACTGCTGGTATTAATCCTTTTTATCAAACTGAAGCTGAGATCAGTATTGAACTTGAGCAATATCTTTACCCTGAATTAGACGGTATTGCTATAGAACAAGTATATTTTTACGGCGCTGGTTGTTCATTTCCCGAAAAGAAAGCCTTGGTGATAGGTGCATTAAAGACTTTTTTTGATGATGCAATTATTGAAGTAGAAAGTGATTTGCTAGGTGCAGCTCGGTCATTATTTAATCACGATAAGGGTGTTGCTTGCATTCTTGGAACTGGTTCCAACTCATGCTATTATAACGGCGAGCATATTGTTGATAATGTGTCGCCACTTGGTTTTATTTTGGGCGACGAGGGAAGTGGGGCGGTGCTGGGCAAATTATTGGTAGCCGATTGCCTGAAAAATCAACTCATACCCGAACTGAAAGATAAATTTATGACTCAGTATGAGTTAACACCTGCCGTTATTCTCGAAAACGTTTATAAGAAGCCTTTTCCAAATCGTTTTCTGGCTAAATTCACTCCGTTTTTGCTCGAAAACATAGAAGAAGCATCCATTTTCAATCTTATTTTTGATAGTTTTGATGCTTTCTTTGTTCGCAACGTGATGCAATATACACTTGAGGACTTGCAAGTTGGCTTTGTGGGTTCGGTGGCACATTATTTCAGTGAAACATTGGAAATTGTGGCATACGAACGTGGCATTATTATTTCAAGTATTGTGCAAAGTCCGATGGATGGATTGGTAGAATATTATATAACCGCTAAAGGACAACCGCTAAAGGAGGACTAGGTTAGTATTGACTGATTTAAACATTGATATAAAATACAATGGGTCGTTATAAAAAGTCATATCGCATTGATTAATATAGATTTAAGTTGAATTATTTAACAATTTGAAGCTTTGCTCAAAACAAAGAGTAAACGCAAAGACGCAAAGAGAAAGAACGCTATCCCGATAGCTATCGGGACAAAAACTTTCAGTTTTTCTTTGCGGCTTTGCAACTTAGCGCCTTTGCGTTCAAAAAAACATTTTTTATAACGAACTATTGAAATATCAATTATAAAAAAAGAAATGGAGAATAATATAGAAAACAATACTAATATCAATCCCCCTTTAGGTCCCGATAGCTATCGGGATAGGGGTTCTTTCATTAAAATCACCGAGCAAGACTCCCTGCACGATAATCTTGATGAAATGACTGTTCATGAATTGCTATCGGGCATGAATGCGGAAGACAAAAAAGTCCCATTAGCAGTGGAAAAAGCCATTCCGCAAATTGAACGATTGGTGAAAAAGATAGTTTTGCGATTGAAGAAAGGAGGTAGAATTTTCTACCTTGGAGCAGGAACTAGTGGACGCTTAGGCGTGCTAGATGCTTCCGAAATTCCACCTACTTTTGGGATGTCGCCTCTAATTGTGGTGGGGTTGATAGCTGGTGGCGAAAAAGCACTACGCAATCCCGTAGAAAATGCCGAGGATGACATCAATAAAGGTTGGGAAGAACTATTAAGCCACAATGTATCCATAAATGATACCGTGATTGGTATTGCCGCATCTGGTACAACTCCTTATGTAATAGGTGCTTTACGAAATGCACGTGCCAATGGCATACTCACAGCTTCTGTTTCATGTAATCCCAACTCGCCAATAGCACAAGAGGCAGAAGTGAAAATAGAAGTGATAGTAGAACCAGAATTTGTAACGGGAAGTACTCGATTAAAATCGGGAACCGCTCAAAAGCTTGTTTTAAATATGATTACAACCGTTACGATGATAAAGCTTGGTCGCGTCAAAGGAAATAAAATGGTGAACATGCAACTATCGCCTTTTGTTAATTCATGGGTCCGTGAAAAATGCCGTAGAGGCTTATCGTAAATAAAAATTGTAGGAAGGAGATTCAAAATGATTTTTTTGTGTTTTCTCTCTTTAATGCTTCTATTTTAAGTCAATTGGCAGTGGGATTCAATTTCAAATAGTGCTAATCTACACTAAAGATACATTGAAATAATTGTTAAATCGTAGATTTGTTCTCGAGCTAACTATTTTAGGCAATTATTCGAATTTAATGCTAGACTTTCTCTTTGTATTAGATAAATGACCTAGTGCGTACGTATATATATTGAACGATTATCAGTAATGAAACTTAGATGTATTAATACCTCTATTCTTGGCATTAGGAATTCCAAACGGGTTGCTCATACAACGCGCTGCAAAACTTTAGAACCCTTTTTGATTGAGATTCCATTAGTTGAGAAATGTAAATTTATGCAATATTTTTTTTTGTTCTCTAACCTTTGATATGCCCTTGTAAAGCCTTTTTGATGTTCTGTTTAAATTGAAATGTTTACTTTACTTTTGGTTTAGTGATATTTATATTGTTTTATTTAAATGTTTTATTTATTTGTTTGTTAGGCATTTAAGTGTCTGTTGGAGTTGAATGTAATAAAATGTAATTATTCTTCTCGTATTTTGTTTATTGGCAAATCAACTTATTTCTTAACTTTGACCCTTAATAACACAATTTTTTCGACCAATATCAAGTAAAATCTAGTATTAGCGTTTAAATCCCTACTGAGTAATGAAGAAGATTTTACCAATTCTTTTAGTGATATTTTTCACGTTTAATGCCTTTTCACAGCAAAAAACATGGCGACATTCCTCAAGAGTTATCACAGGTGTTTCCAACATCTTTTCGTACCATCTCTTCTGGTGGCACAATTGAATATGCACTAACTCCGGTTTGGGGTTTGTTTATAGATTTTTACTTTTTCCCCTTAAAAGCGCCATTGGGTGTCGATAAATCCATAAACAATGTAAATACCAATTTGATAACTTCAAACATTAATGCATCCATAAATTTTACACGTTGGATTTTTCCAGAATC
>JFJP01005642.1_pt1 | contig 14873 bp, 14 predicted proteins | sample 431651 | NCBI WGS metagenome assembly JFJP01 (sample SAMN02602958, study PRJNA72255) | Microbial mat metagenome, whole genome shotgun sequencing project. | biome: fresh water; feature: sink hole; material: water; isolation source: purple microbial (photo- and chemosynthetic) mats found in...
GAAACTAGGGGTCCGTTTGGGCCTGGGCTTTGCTGTGGTTTTGGTGCTCACCATGATCATGGCGACGGTCAGCTATCTGCGGCTGGCCGCGCTGAACACCGAAATTGAGAACATGGTGACAGACAAGTTTCCTAAAACAGTCATGGCCAATGACGCGGTGGACCAAATCAACATCACTGCGCGGGCGATTCGCAATGCCATGTTGGTGAAGTCGCCCGAGGAGGCACAAAAAGAGCTTGACCGACTGATGGACGCGCGCAAGAAAACCGCTGAAATTTTTGACAAACTCGATCGGCTAATCACCTCGGATGACGGCCGCAAGGTCTTTGAGCGGGCCATGGAACAGCGCAAATTGGCGGTGGCCGACCAAAACCAGGTATTGGAGCTGTTCAAGGCCGGTAAACGGGAAGAGGCGGTTGACGTGCTGGTAAACAAGGTGCGCAAGTCACAGGGGGATTACCTGACTGCGGTTGGCAACCTGATTGTGTTCCAGTCTGATCTGATGACCAAGGCGGGCAAAGTGGCGGATGACCAGGCCGAAGGCGGGATGCGCTTGATCTTGATCCTGGGCGTGTTGGCCGCGGTGATGTCGGTGCTGATTGCCTGGTGGATCATCCGCAGTGTGCTCAAGCAATTGGGTGGCGAGCCTGACTATGCCCGTGACATGGTGGCGCGTATTGCGGAGGGTGATTTGACTGTGAAGATCGAAACGCACCCCAAAGACAACAGCAGCTTGCTGTTTGCCATGAAGCAGATGTCCGAACGCCTGACCCAGGTGGTGACGGACGTGAACGGCGGCGCACAAGCGCTGGCCAGCGCGTCTGAAGAGGTCAGCGCCACTGCGCAATCTTTAAGCCAGGCCGCCAGCGAGCAAGCCGCAGGGGTGGAAGAAACCAGTGCCAGCATCGAACAGATGACCAGCAGCATTGCGCAAAACACCGAGAACGCCAAGATCACCGATGGCATGGCCAGCAAAGCTGCCAAAGACGCTGCCGACGGTGGCGAGGCCGTGAAAGCCACGGTCGAAGCCATGAAGCAGATCGCCAAAAAGATTGGCATCATTGACGACATTGCTGCCCAAACCAATTTGCTGGCCTTAAACGCTGCTATCGAAGCCGCCCGTGCGGGTGAGCACGGCAAGGGCTTTGCCGTGGTGGCTGCTGAAGTGCGCAAACTGGCTGAACGCAGCCAGGTCGCTGCGCAAGAGATTGGCGAGGTTGCCAGCAGCAGCGTCGAGCTGGCTGAAAAGGCCGGCAAGTTGCTCGATGAGATCGTGCCCAACATCCGCAAAACTAGCGACCTGGTGCAAGAAATCACTGCCGCCAGCACCGAGCAAAGTAGCGGCGTGGGCCAGATCAACAGTGCGGTGAGCCAACTCAACCAGACCACGCAGCAAAACGCCAGCAGTTCTGAAGAGCTGGCCGCCACGTCTGAAGAGATGAGCGGCCAGGCTGAACAGCTGCAACAAACCATGTCGTTCTTCAGGCTCGACAGCACTGGCGCGCCAGGCGGTGGGTTTGCCGTGCGTAAAAGCAGCGCGAGCAGCAAGAAAGCCGCGCCGGCCAAAGTGGCAGCCCGTACCAAAGTTGCCCCCAAGGGATCAACGGGTGTGGCACCTGAGCTCGATGAATCCCAGTTCACCAAGTTTTAAGTGAGGCCTGCCATGAATGCGCTGGTCAAAAATGACGCGAAAATGATAGCTTCCAAGGCAGGTACAGCAAGCGCTTCTGAGGAAAAACAGTACTTAACTTTCATGCTAGGCGGCGAGATGTTTTCTTTGAGCATTCTGTGCATCAAAGAGATCATCTGGTACGCCAACCTGACCGAGGTGCCAATGATGCCTGCGTGCATTCGCGGTGTCATCAACCTGCGCGGTGCCGTGGTGCCGGTGCTGGACTTGTCCAACCGCTTTGGTAAAGCCAGCACACCGGTGGTGAAAAGCACTTGCATCGTGATTGTGGAGGTGCCCACGGCGACCGAGGGTGAGCATCAAAACATGGGTATCGTGGTCGATTCGGTGCAAGCCGTGCTGGAAATCCCGGTGGCCGAGATTGAGCCCGCGCCCAGCTTTGGCGCCAAGATTCGCGGCGAATTCATCGAGGGCATTGCCAAGGTGGCGGGCAAATTTGTGATTTTGCTGAATGTGGCCAAGGTGCTGTCGATGGAAGAAATCGGTCAGATGGGGCAAGTGGCGGCTTTGGCCGATGTGGCTTGAGCGCGCTATGGTCTTGCGTGTCCGGGCGTTGGTTAAGCAGTTTTAGCTAGCTAAAATATAGCTTTCAGCGCTTATCGGGTATGCGCTAGAGGTCAAAAAAGCTTATGAGTTTTCCTGATTGGAAAGAAAGTTCAGCCGCATGGCATTTAAGAGAGATTCGCGGCTATCGCCGCTCCGACAAAGCGGGTCAGTGCCCAACGGCAGTGACTCAAGAAATAGTTTAATGAAAACAATGACTTGTGTAGATCGGGTTAGCCGCAGGCGTAACCCGACTGTGGTCACGACGCGGGCAGGTGTCGGTTTACGCGCTTCGCGCTAACCCGACCTACGAAGTCCCGCTATGGGTATGCACAATGAACAAGCCCGTAACGCATTGTTTACATTGAACTATTTGCCTAAGTCAGTGCCATTGGGGTCAGTGCCCCTTGTAGGAGCGGCGGTAGCCGCGAACCCGGCTCTCATGATGTCCAACGGGGTTGATTGGCTGAAGATCATTGCCAATCAGGTTAGTTTTTAAGGAGTGAGTTTGCAGGTCAAACCGATTTCAGATGCCGAATTTGCCCAGTTTCAGCGCTTTATCTTTGACGCAGCCGGCATTTCAATGGCTGATGCCAAAAAGGCTTTGGTCACCGGTCGGCTGGGCAAGCGTTTGGCGCACTACCAGCTTGAGTCGTTTGGTGAGTACTTTCGCTTGCTGTCGTCTGGCCAGCAGCCGGCTGAGGTGCAGATCGCGGTCGATTTGCTGACCACCAACGAAACGTATTTTTTCCGCGAAGGCAAGCATTTTGACTTTTTGAAGGCGCAGGCCATCAAGGCCCGCAACGCTTCGCAGGCCTACCGGGTTTGGAGTGCCGCCAGCTCCAGTGGCGAAGAAGCCTACAGCATTGCCATGGTGCTGGCCGACTGCATGCAGACCACACCATGGGATATTGTGGGTACCGACATCAGCACCCGGGTGCTCGAAGGGGCCCGGCGTGCGCTCTACACGCTGGAGCGCGGTCGCCACATTCCGCCCGAATTTCTCCGGCGCTATTGCCGCAAAGGCACCGGCCAGTACGACGGCATGCTGCTGGTCAGCCCGGAATTGCGCCAGAAGGTGGTGTTTCGCCATGCCAACCTGAACACTGTGCTGCCCGAGCTGGGCAAGTTTGACGTGGTGTTTTTGCGTAACGTGATGATTTATTTCAACAATGACACCAAGCGCCAGGTGGTGGCGCGGGTGATTTCAACCATCAAACCAGGGGGATATTTCTGTATCGGTCACTCTGAGAGTCTGAACGACATCAGCACAGCGGTGCAGATGGTGGCCCCCAGCATCTACCAAAAACCATTCTGATATGGCGCGCATTCCAGATTTGATGGATATTTTTTTGTCGCCCGGCGAGTTGTTTGTGGGCGACGCGGGGTTTCAGATACGCACCATTTTGGGCTCGTGCGTGTCGATCACCCTCTGGCACCCGATTTTGCGCATTGGTGGTATGTCGCATTTTTTGTTGCCCATGCGCAGTGGTGTCAAAGGGCAAGAGGCGCTGGACGGCCGCTATGGCGACGAAGCACTGGAGCTGATGTTTGCCGACCTCAAGGCACACGGTGCCAATCCCTTGCAGTGTGAAGGCAAGGTGTTCGGCGGCGGCAACATGTTTCCCGGTAACCAGCACGTGCGCGGACACAACAGCATCGGTTTGCTGGTGGGGCAGCGCAATGGGGAAGCGGCGCGTGCGTTGTTGCAGCACCATGGCATCAGATTGGTAACCGAGAGCCTGTTTGGCGTAGGCCACCGGCAAATCATTTTTGATGTCAGCAAAGGCGATGTCTGGTCGCGCCAGGTGCGGCCGTCAGCGATCGAAATTGACGCAGAAACTTCTGCACAAGGAAAATAACATGAGTCGAATCAAGGTTTTGGTGGTCGATGACTCGGCGGTGGTGCGCCAGGTGGTGGCCGGCTTGTTGTCTGCCGACCCCGATATTGAGGTGATCGCAGCCGTGGCCGACCCGATTTTGGCAATTGCCCGCATGAAACAGCAGTGGCCTGACGTGATCGTGCTCGACATCGAAATGCCGCGCATGGACGGCATCACCTTTCTCAAAAAAGTGATGGCTGAAAAGCCCACACCGGTGGTGATTTGCTCAACGCTGGTGGAAGCCGGTGCCCAGACATCGATGGCGGCGCTGGCAGCCGGTGCGGTGGCCATCATCGCCAAGCCCAAAGTTGGCTTGAAACAGTTTCTGGAAGATGCGTCGGAAGATGTGGTGAGTGCCGTCAAGGCCGCCGCACATGCCAATGTCAAGGTACTGCGCGCCACCGCCAAAAACACCGCAGACGTGATTCTGAGCGCGGCGGACAAACACAGCGCGATGATTCAGACCACCGAACGGGTGGTGGCTTTGGGCACCTCCACCGGTGGCACCCAGGCGCTCGAAGTGGTGCTGACCAGCCTGCCGCGCGTCACGCCAGGCATCGTCATCGTGCAGCACATGCCCGAAAAGTTCACCGCTGCCTTTGCCGAGCGCCTCAACAGCCTCTGCCAGATCGAGGTGTTAGAGGCCAAAAACAACGACCGCGTCATCAACAGCCGCGCACTGATTGCCCCGGGCGGCAAGCACATGCTGCTGCGCCGCACCGGTGCGCAGTATTACGTGGAGGTGATGGACGGCCCGCTGGTCAACCGGCATCGGCCATCGGTGGATGTATTGTTCAGGTCGGTGGCCAAATGTGCCGGTGCCAACGCGCTGGGGGTCATCATGACCGGCATGGGCGACGATGGCGCAGCGGGTTTGCTTGAAATGCGCAAGGCTGGTGCGCGCACCGTGGGGCAAGACGAGGCCAGTTGTGTGGTCTATGGCATGCCCAAAGAGGCGGTTAAACGCGGCGGGGTTGAGAAAACCGTGCCGTTGAACGCCATCGGCCGCGAAATCATGCAGCAGCTGTCGGGTGTCATGGTGCGTTAGGCGGGTTGCCTTCGTGCAAGTTTTAACCAAGTTGGGCGGTATATAGTTGGCAGCTTCATAGTTGGAGCACGTGTTATGAGCCTTGAATGGACAGATAGCTACAAGATTGGTGACCCCGAGGTTGATCAGCAACATCAGTATTTGTTCGAGCTGACCAATGAATTTATGGCAGTTGACAGCATTTCGGCGCTGCGCTCACTGCTGATGACGCTGTACAAGCACACCCGTGAGCACTTTGAGCTCGAAGAGGCGTTGATGCGCAAGATTGACTTTCCGCAACTCGATATTCACCAGGAGCACCACAACCTGCTGTTGCGCCGCCTCGGTGAGCTCAGCATGGATGTTGGCAAAGGCTACATGAACAAACCGGCCATCAATGCCTTGATGAACGAATGGGCCACCAAACACATTTTGGTGGACGATGCCAAGATTGCGGAGTTCATGGCAAGCAAAGCCTGAAGCTGCCTGCATGGTGCGCTGGATTGACACCCACTGCCACCTCGATTCAGAGGAATTTAGCCCTCTAGCCCATGCTGTACGTGCGCTAGAAGCTACAAATAATGTAGTTCATTGTGTGCTGCCGGCAGTACATGTGGACAACTTCTTGGCGGTGCGCGAACTGGCGCATTTGCATGGCGACAGCTACTGCCTGGGCATTCATCCGCTGTTTGTGGCGCAAGCCAGTGAGGATGCCTTGACGCTGCTGGACCAGGCCTTGCAGCAAAACCGGACCGATCCGCGTCTGGTTGCGGTGGGTGAAATCGGGCTGGATTATTTTGTGCCGGCGCTGTGCGAAAGCCCGTTGCGCGAACGCCAGCAGCATTTTTTTCTGCAACAACTTAAATTGGCGCGTTGTTACGACCTGCCGGTGGTGCTGCACTCGCGCCGTTCGGTGGACCAGGTGCTCAAGGGCTTGCGCGACGTGGCGAGCCGGGTCGGGCGCTGGCACGGCATCGCGCACGCCTTTAACGGCAGCTTGCAACAGGCCGAGGCCTTTATTTCGCTGGGGTTGAAATTAGGCTTTGGCGGTGCGTTTACTTACCCACGGGCCTTGCAACTGCGTCGCCTGGCGGTTGCTTTGCCGCTGGAAGCGATCGTGCTGGAAACCGATGCGCCCGACATGCCGCCGCGCTGGCTCTTCAAAACGCTGGCCGAACGGGCCGCAGGCGCACCCCAGGCCATCAATTCTCCAGCTGAATTACCCCAGATCGGTGCTGAGCTGGCAGCAATGCGCGGCATCAGCGTGGAGACCTTGGCGCAGGCTGCAACAGATAACGCTTTGGCTGCGCTACCCAAGCTTTCCAAGTTGTTCAAGTTGCCCACGCTCAGTGCATCGCAGGCCGCTTGAAGTGAATCGGGCGCAGCTGGCGACTTGATCTGGTTGTTGTAACTGACTACTGTCCTTTTGTGCGGTTGGCTTTGGCCCGGTTTATAGTCAGGCCATGAGCCAACACGACAACAGCTACAAAACCATCTTCTCGCACCCTGAAATGGTGCGCGACCTGCTGACCGGCTTTGTGCAGGAACCGTGGCTGGCCGAACTCGACCTCAGCACGCTGGAAAAAGCCGGCGGCAGCTACGTCAGCGACGACCTGCGCGACCGCGAAGACGACATCATCTGGCGCGTGCGCATGAAAGGGCGCTGGCTGTACCTGTACATCCTGCTTGAATTCCAGTCCAGCGTGGATACCTTCATGGCCGTGCGGGTGCTGACCTACCTGGGCCTGCTTTATCAAGACCTGATCAAGCAAGGCCAGTTTTCACCCGATCACAAATTGCCGCCGGTATTGCCCATCGTGCTGTACCACGGCAAGCCGCGCTGGACGGCGGCCACCGAAGTCTCGCAACTGATAGAGCCGGCACCCGGGCATCTCGGCGACTTCACGCCCAAGCTGGGCTACCTGCTGCTCGACCAATGTACCATTGACGAAAGCGGCCCGCTCGCGTTGAAAAACCTGGCTGCGGCGTTGTTTCGGCTGGAAAAAAGCCGCACCGCAGCTACCGTGGAACAATCGCTTGCGGCGTTGATTGATTGGCTCGGCGACCCAGCGCAAACTTCGCTGCGGCGCGCCTTTACCGTCTGGATCAAACGCGTTTTTTTACCGGCGCGCCTGCCCGGTGTACAACTGCCCGATGTGGGCGACCTGATGGAGATCAAAATCATGCTTGAAGAATCAGTGGTCGAATGGACCGAACAATGGCGACTGGCTGGCCTGAAACAAGGATTCGAACAAGGGATCGAACAAGGGATCGAACAAGGGATCGAACAAGGGATCGAACAAGGGATCGAACAAGGGATCGAGCAAGGTCGCGAAGTAGGGCTCGAAATAGGTATTGAACAGGGTTTGATGATGGGCGAGGCCAAAGTGCTGGAGCGCATGCTGACCCGTCGTTTCGGCTCCTTGTCCGATGAGGCCCGGTCGCGCCTGAAAACGGCCACAAGCAGTCAACTTGAACTTTGGGCTGACCGCATTCTGGATGCACCGACGTTAGTTGCTGTCTTTGCTGACCATTAGCCGCCTTACCTTTCCTAACCCAATCTGTAGCATCAAGAGAGAAATCATGGCCTCACAAACCGCCATCCCATTGACCGATTCACAGGCCGTCGCCCATATCCTGACACATTGCCGCACAGTGGCTGTGGTGGGCCTGTCGCCCAAGGCGCACCGCGACAGCTACCACGTGGCCGAGTACATGCAGGCGCACGGTTGGCGCATTGTTCCGATCAACCCGGTGGCAGCGGCCAGCGGCACGCCGATTCTGGGTGAGCGGGTGTACACCACATTGACCGAGGCTGCCCGGCACGAAAAGATTGATCTGGTGGATGTGTTTCGTAACAGCGATGACGTGCCGCCAGTGGTGGATGAGGCCATTGCCATCGGTGTCCCGGCGCTGTGGTTGCAGCTGGGTGTCAGCCATGCATCTGCCCTGGCCGCTGCCCGCGCTGCCGGCATGGTGGCCGTGCAAAACCTGTGCCTGAAAGTTGAGCACGCGCGGCAGGCGGCTTAGGTTGGGCAAATGCGGATAATCCTTCTATCTTGAAAAAACGCACCCACACCCTCCCTGAAGTTAACTACTCTGACGACGGCCCGGTTCGCCACCTGCACTTGGGCACGCCCTGGATTCAGGGGTCGATGTACCTGGAAGACCCGATTGGCCTGGTGCACGAATATGTGCAGCGCATGATGGCCTGGCTGCTGTTCGTCGAGCCCGACAGCGTCAAAGACCGCCACGCCATGCAGCTTGGCCTGGGGGCTGGTTCACTCACCAAGTTCTGTCACAAAGAACTTCGCATGAGAACCACCACCATTGAGCTGAACCCACAGGTGCTGGTGGCATGCCGCAGCTGGTTCAAGCTGCCGGCCGACAACGCCCAAATGCGCGTGGTGCTGGCCGATGCGGCTGAAGAAATTCTTGACCCCCAGTGGTGGGGCACGGTGGATGCACTGCAAGTGGACTTGTATGACCATGAAGCCGCTGCGCCGGTGCTCGACAGCCTGCCGTTTTACAACCACTGCAAGCGCCTGCTCACGCCGTCGGGCTGCATGACGGTAAACCTGTTTGGCCGTGCCTCCAGTTTTGATCGCAGCGTTGAAAAAATCTCGGCGGCCTTTGGCAAAGATGCCGTGTGGGCCTTCAAGTCCACCCGCGAAGGCAACACTGTGGTGCTGGCGCAACACACCGCCAACCGCCCCAAGCGTGAGGCGCTGATGGCCCGTGCCGATGTCATTGATGCCCAGTGGGGTTTGCCCGCTGCCAAATGGGTGCGGGTTTTCAAGCCCTTGTTGCCGTGACGCACGCCACCAGTCCCAAGCACCCCACGCCACCGGCAGCCAAAGGGCCGCTGGACTGGCGCAGTCTGGTGCAATGGTTGCAGGCCGATGGGGTGATCAGCCCACAGGAAGCCAGCCGCATCACCACCCGCTGCGCCCAGGCCGAGAGCGCGCAACACCCACTGGTGCGCCTGGCCAGTGTGATGGTGCGCCGCGCCAGCGACGACAAACCGCTGGACATTGAGCAACTGGCCCAGTGGCTTGCGGCGCGCTGTGCTCTGGTGTATTTGCGCATTGACCCGCTGAAGGTGGATGTCAGCAAGGTGGCCGACAGCATGAGCCCGGCCTATGCCGAGCGCCACAAGATTTTGCCGGTACAGGTGACAGCGCACGAGGTGGTGGTCGCCACTGCCGAGCCGTTTTTAACCGATTGGGTCGATGAAGTGGAGCGCCAGTCGCGCCGCAGTGTGCGCCGCGTGCTGGCCAACCCGCAGGACATTCACCGCTACACCGTGGAGTTTTTTGCGCTGGCCAAGTCAGTGCGTGCGGCTGCCAAGGCGGGCAGCAACACCGGTTCGAGCTTTGAGCAATTGGTGGAGTTGGGCAAAAGCAACAAACAGCTCGATGCCAATGACCAAAGCGTGGTGCAGGTGGTGGACTGGCTGTGGCAATACGCGTTTGACCAGCGCGCCAGCGACATCCACCTGGAGCCCCGGCGCGAGCAGGGCGTGATCCGCTTTCGTATCGATGGCGTGCTGCACCCGGTCTATCAGATGCCAATGGGGGTGCTGACCGCCATGACGGCGCGTATCAAGCTGCTTGGGCGCATGGACGTGGTGGAAAAGCGCCGCCCGCAAGATGGCCGCATCAAAACCCGCAACCCGGGTGGCGACGAGATTGAAATGCGGATTTCCACCTTGCCGACTGCCTTTGGCGAAAAGATGGTGATGCGTATTTTTGACCCCGAAACCACCGTCAAAGACCTCGATGCACTGGGTTTTTCAACGCACGACGGGCAGCGCTGGGAGCAGCTGGTGAAGCGCCCCAACGGCATCATTTTGGTCACAGGCCCCACCGGATCGGGCAAAACCACCACGCTGTATTCAACGCTTAAACGCGTCGCCACCGAAGAAGTCAACGTCAGCACGGTGGAAGACCCGATCGAGATGATCGAGGCATCGTTCAACCAGACGCAGGTGCAGCCGCTGCTGGACTTTGGCTTTCCGGAAGGCTTGCGGGCGCTGATGAGACAAGACCCCGACATCATCATGGTCGGTGAAATCCGCGACCAGGCCACCGCCGAGATGGCGGTGCAAGCGGCACTCACCGGGCACCTGGTGTTTTCCACCCTGCACACCAATGATGCGCCGAGTGCCATCACGCGTTTGATGGAGCTGGGCGTGCCGGCGTATCTGATCAACGCCACCTTGCTGGGTGTGCTGGCGCAGCGGCTGGTGCGCACCCTGTGTCGGCATTGCAAGCAGCCCGACCTGGCTGCCACGCGCGAGACGCTGGCCGAGGTGGTCAAACCCTGGCAGCTCAACGGCCCGTACAAACCATTCAAGGCGGTCGGTTGTGTCGATTGCCGCATGACCGGCTTCATGGGGCGCACGGGCTTGTATGAACTGCTGGTGGTCAGCGAGGCGTTTCGCGGCCTTATTACCCGCGAACCGCAATCCGATGCACTCAAACGCCAGGCCATTGCCGACGGCATGCGCCCGCTGCGCCTGGCCGGTGCGCTGCGCGTGGCAGAAGGCCTGACCGTGCTAGATGAAGTGTTGTCATCCACGCCTGCGTTGGGCTGATTGAAACACCCGGAGAAAGCCATGCAAAGAAGGCATTTGTTGAGTTTGGGTGCCTGCGCCCTGCTGCCATTTGGCGCGGCGGCGCAGCCCAAAGCGCTGCGGTTGCTGGTGCCTTTTCCGCCGGGTGGTGCCACTGACGTGACGGCCCGCATTCTGGCTGAGCCGCTGGCGCGCTGGCTCGGGCAGCCAGTGGTGGTGGACAACCGCTCTGGCGCGGGTGGCTCGGTTGGTATGGCTGAGGTGGCCAAGGCTGCCCCAGACGGCTTCACCTTGGGCCTGGCAACCCTGTCAACACATGGGGTTAATCCGGCGGTGTACCCCAAGCTGCCTTACGATCCGATCAAAGACTTTGTGGCGGTGACTGAACTCGTCAAGGCACCGGGCGTATTGCTGATCAACCCGAAGCTACAGGTCAAGGACATGGCCGAGTTTGTCAAGTACCTCAAGGCCCATCCCGGCAAGCTCAGTTTCGCCTCGCCGGGCAACGGCACGATTGGACACATGTGGGGTGAATTATTCAAAAGCAGCACCGGCACCTTCATGGTGCACATTCCGTACCGTGGCGCAGGCCCGGCGCTGAACGATTTGCTGGCCGGTCAGGTGGATGTGTCGTTTGACCAGGTTGCAGCGGCTCTGGCCCATGTGCAGGCAAGCCGACTACAGGCGCTGGCGGTGTCGTGGCCGCAGCGGCTGGATGTGCTGCCGGGTGTGCCAACCTATGGCGAACTCAAGCTGCCCAGCAACAACGACCCGTCCTGGTTTGGCCTGGTGGCACCAAACGGCACACCGACACCCGTCATTGCGCGGCTGCACGCTGCGGTCGTCAAATCCTTGCAAGAGCCGGCGGTCAAACAGCGCCTGGCGCAGCTGGGTTTGTATGTCTCGGGCACCTCGCCAGAAGATTTTGCCGCGCAAATTCGCCGTGAGATCGAAAAAATGCAGGGCATCAGCAAAGTTGCTGGCATCCGCCTGGGGTGAATGGGCGCGATGAAGATCAAGCGTCAACAAGACTTTTACGCCGGCTTGCTGTTTGCCGTGGTGGGCAGCGCGTTTGCCTGGGGCGCGCAGAGTTACCAGGTGGGTGTCAGCGCGCGCATGGGGCCGGGCTTTTTCCCGCTGCTGCTGGGTGGCCTGCTGGCGCTGCTGGGGCTGGCGATGATGTGGCGCGCAACACGCTGGCCGGGCGATGCAGCGCAACCCATCGGGCGCTGGGCCTGGAAACCTTTGGCGGCGATTATTTCAGCCAACCTGCTGTTTGGCGTGGCGCTGGGCGGCTTGCCGCTATTGCAGCTGCCGAACCTGGGGCTGATGGCGGGCATTTACATCTTGACCCTGGTGGCGTGTTTGGCGGGTGATCGTTTTCAGCTCAAAGAAGCCCTGCTGCTGGCCACAGCCCTGGCGGCCTTGAGCTACCTGGCCTTTGTGCTGCTGCTCAAGCTGCAGTTGCCAGTGTGGCCGGCATGGCTGGCATAGCTGATAGCTGGGTTAGTCACAAATTAGTCAAGTCTTTGCAAATCATGGGAAGAATTCAAACACTCAAAGTCATTCGTCGCGAGGGCACCTCGATTCTGGCTCGTCCGGCTTAGGGGCCTGTGCATGGAATTGTTTGACCATTTGGCACTCGGTTTTGGTGTGGCGTTCACACCGGTGAACCTGCTGTATGCGTTTATCGGCTGTCTGCTGGGCACGCTGATTGGCGTGCTGCCTGGCATTGGGCCGCTGGCCACCATTGCCATGCTGCTGCCGGCCACCTACGCGCTGCCGCCGGTGTCGGCGCTGATCATGTTGGCGGGTATTTACTACGGGGCGCAGTATGGTGGCTCAACCACGGCGATTTTGGTCAACCTGCCGGGTGAGGCCAGTTCGGTGGTGACAGTGATTGACGGTTACCAGATGGCACGCCAGGGCAGGGCAGGGCCAGCGCTCGCGGCTGCTGGCCTGGGTTCATTTTTTGCCGGGTGTGTCGGCACGCTGGTGTTGGCGGCGTTTGCCGTACCATTGACCGAGGCGGCCTTTTTGTTTGGACCGGCTGAATATTGCGCGCTGATGCTGCTCGGGCTGGTAGGGGCGGTGGTGCTGGCTTCGGGCGATTTGCTCAAGGCCTTTGGCATGATCTTGCTCGGGCTGCTGCTGGGGTTGGTGGGCACTGATGTGAACTCGGGCGTGGCGCGCTTTGCCTTTGATGTGCCGGAATTGGCCGATGGCATTGGTTTCATTGTGATTGCCATGGGTGTGTTCGGTTACGGCGAAATCATCAGCAACCTGGGCCGCCACGAGAGCGAGCGCCAGGTGTTCACCGCCCATGTGCATGGTTTGCTGCCCAGTCGGGTTGACTTCAGGCGTATGTGGCCGGCCATTCTGCGCGGCACCGGTCTGGGGTCTATCCTGGGCATCTTGCCGGGTGGCGGCGCGGTAATGGCGGCTTTTGCCGCCTACACGGTTGAAAAAAAGACCCGGCTGCACCCGGGCGAAGTGCCATTTGGCCAGGGCAACATACGCGGTGTGGCCGCGCCCGAAGCTGCCAACAACGCCGCTTCGCAAACCTCGTTCATACCGCTGCTCACCTTGGGCATTCCCCCCAACGCGGTAATGGCACTGATGGTGGGTGCCATGACCATCCACAACATCCAGCCCGGCCCACAAGTGATGAGCAGCAACCCCGAGCTGTTCTGGGGTCTGATTGCCTCGATGTGGATTGGTAATGCGATGCTGGTGGTGCTGAACCTGCCGCTGATCGGCATCTGGATCCGGCTGCTCAGCGTGCCCTACCGCTGGCTGTTTCCGGCGATCGTGCTGTTTTGCGCGATTGGTGTCTATTCGACCAACAACAATGTGTGGGACATCTGGATGGTGGGCGGGTTCGGCGTGGTGGGCTATGTGTTTATCAAGCTCGGCATGGAGCCGGCACCGCTGCTGCTGGGTTTTATTCTGGGCCCCATGATGGAAGAAAACCTGCGCCGCGCGCTGCTGTTGTCGCGCGGTGACTGGAGCGTGTTTGTGACGCGACCGCTGTCAGCGGGCTTGCTGTTGGCGGCCGTGCTGCTGTTGCTGCTGGTGCTGCTGCCATCGGTCAAACGCAAGCGGGAAGAAGCTTTTGTTGAAGATTAATGACAAAATAGACCTCTAGCCCTTATGAATAAAGCGCTAGAAGCTCATAAAAACATAGTTCCTGGTCTGGTTCTGGCGACGCTGGGGGCGATCGCCTTCAGCGGCAAGGCGATCATCGTCAAGCTTGCTTACCGTCACGGGGTGGATGCCGTGACGCTGATCATGTACCGCATGTTGTTTGCGCTGCCCATTTTTGCGCTGATGGCCTGGTGGGCCAGCCGGGGCAAGCCGGCACTGTCGCGTCACGATATTTGGGGTGTGCTGGGGCTGGGTTTTACCGGCTATTACCTGGCCAGCTTTCTGGACTTTGCCGGGCTGGCCTACATCAGCGCGTCGCTGGAGCGGCTGATTTTGTACCTTAACCCGACGCTGGTGCTGCTGCTCGGGCTGGTGTTGTACAAAAGGCACATTGGCCGTCGGCAGGCGTTGGGCATGGCCATCAGCTATTGCGGGGTGCTGTTTGTATTTGGGCAAGAGATCACGCTTCAAGGTGCGGATGCCGCTTTTGGCGCATTGCTGGTTTTTTTGAGTGCCATCAGCTACGCCATTTATTTGAATTTCAGTGGCGAGTTGGTCAAGCGGCTGGGCTCGCTGCGGCTGGTGGGGCTGGCCACCACCGTGGCGTGTGTGCTGTGCATTGGCCAGTTTGTGCTGCTGCGCCCGTTGAGTGCGGCACTGGTGGCCCCCGAGGTGATCTGGTTGTCGGTGCTGAACGCCACGTTGTGCACCGCCTTGCCCGTGCTGATGGTGATGATGGCGATTGAGCGCATTGGTGCCGGGTTGGCAGCGCAGACCGGCATGGTTGGGCCGATGTCCACGATTTTGATGGGCGTGGTGTTGCTGGGTGAGCCTTTCACAATGTCGGTGGCAGCAGGTACATTGCTGGTTTTGGCGGGTATTTTTGTGTTTAGCGGGGCTGGCCGCCAACGGCACTGAATATGCTTGCTTCAAAATTCAACTTGCACCCGAAAATCCGGATGAAAATACACAAAACTGGGAAACCTGCATTATGAAAAGTTCTGG
>JFJP01006330.1_pt1 | contig 14870 bp, 6 predicted proteins | sample 431651 | NCBI WGS metagenome assembly JFJP01 (sample SAMN02602958, study PRJNA72255) | Microbial mat metagenome, whole genome shotgun sequencing project. | biome: fresh water; feature: sink hole; material: water; isolation source: purple microbial (photo- and chemosynthetic) mats found in...
GGCCGCGTTGTACCGCGACATGCAAACCGACATCGTCCAGCAACTGCTGCGCCGCCTGGCGGCCGTGCGGTCTCTCTGACACCCGAACGGCTGTTCTCCATGCAACTGGCCGCCGCCCAGCTCGCTGCTCACCTGCACAAAGGGCTCAAGCCCCTGTACACCCTACACGGCGACGAGCCGCTGCTCATTCAAGAGGCAGCAGACGCCATTCGCGCGGTGGCCCGTGCCCAGGGTTACACCGAGCGCACTGTGTTCACTGTTGCGGGTGCCCACTTCGACTGGAGCGCCGTGCTTGCCAGCGGCGGTGAAATGAGCCTGTTTGGCGACCGCCAGTTGGTGGAAGTGCGCATTCCTTCGGGCAAACCGGGAAAAGAGGGTAGCGCGGCGTTGCAGCAACTGGCCGAACTGGCCTCGCGCAACGACAGCGTGCTGACACTGGTGCTGTTGCCCCGCCTCGACGGTGCCACGCTCAAAGGCGCCTGGTTTGGCGCGCTCGACAGCTTTGGCACCACCCTGCGCGTGGACCCAGTGGAGCGCCACGCCCTGCCTCAGTGGATTGCCCAGCGCCTGGCCCAGCAACAGCAGCGTGTGTAGCGCACCCTGCAGTTTTTTGCCGACCGGGTGGAAGGCAACTTGCTGGCTGCGCACCAGGAGGTGCAAAAGCTCGCATTGCTGCACCCGGCAGGCGAACTGAGTTTTGAGCAGGTGGAAGCAGCCGTGCTCAACGTCGCTCGCTACGACGCCTTCAAACTGGCCGAAACCGTGCTGGCCGGGCACACCGAACGCGTGCAGCGCATGCTCGACGGGTTGCAGGCCGAAGGCGAGGCCCCCGTGCTGGTTCACTGGGCGCTGAGCGAAGACATCCGCACCCTGGCCCGCGTGCGTCAGGCGCTGGACGCGGGCCGCCCCATGCCCATGGCCCTGCGCGAGCACCGCGTCTGGGGTGCCAAAGAAAAACTCATGGAGCGTGTGTTGCCCCGCCTGAGCAGTGCCACCGTGGCGCAGTGGCTGCAAGACGCCCATGTGGTGGATGGCATCGCCAAAGGCCTGAAAGTGCCCACCTGGCCCGCTGACCCGTGGGACGCCTTGCACCGCCTGGCCACGCAGGTGAGCCAAGCCTGTGCTGTGCGGGGCTGACCGATGCCGTTCAGGCCCGACGGTCGTCGGCTCAGGCCAGCTTGAACACCGCCACCGCCTGGACCAGTTCGCCCGCTTGCTGGTTGAGCTTTTCGGCCGCTGACGCCATTTCTTCGACCAGTGCGGCATTTTGCTGGGTGGCCTGGTCGAGTTGCGAAACCGCCTGCCCCACCTGTGAAACTCCCTCGCTCTGTTCGACGCTTGCACGGGTGATGTCGCCCACAATGGCATTGACCTGCTCGATGGATGTGACCACGTCCTGCATGGTCTGACCGGCCCGTTCGACCTGGACATTGCCCTGTTCGACACGCTCCAGGCTGGCTTGAATCAGGGTCTTGATTTCCCGTGCGGCTCCGGCGCTGCGGCCGGCCAGGCTGCGGACTTCTGAGGCCACCACCGCAAAGCCCCGCCCCGCTTCACCCGCTCTGGCGGCTTCCACCGCCGCATTCAGCGCGAGGATGTTGGTCTGGAAGGCGATGCTGTCGATCACGCCGATGATGTCCCCGATCTGCCGACTGCTGTCGCTGATGCCGCGCATCGTCTGGACCACCTCGCTCACCAGTTCGCCACCGTTGCGGGCGACTTCACTGGCGTTCTGGGCCATGCGGTGTGCTTCGTCGGCGCTCTGGGCATTTTGTCGGACCGTGGCGCTGAGTTGCTCCATCGAGGCAGCGGTCTGCTCCAGCGAACTCGCCTGCTCTTCGGTGCGCTGGCTCAGGTCGTGGTTGCCACCCGCGATCTGCTCGCTCGCCGCAGCCAGTTGGGATGCGTTGTCTCTGACTTGCGAGACGATGCCCGAAAGTGCTGTCTGCATGTCACGCAGGGCTTGGCGAAGGCGGGCCACTTCGTCACGGCCCTGCACGTCTGCCTGGTTGGTCAGGTCCCCCTGTGCCACCTGGTCGGCGAAGGCCACCGCTGCTTGCAGCGGCACCGTGGCGCTGCGGGTGATGACGAGTGCGATGCCCACCCCCAGCACCACCGACAGCGCGGTCAGCCCGATCAGGGTCCAGCGCGTGACGGCCATGGCTGCCTGGGTTTCGGCATAGGTCTGCTTCAGGCTCTGAGACTGCAGCGCGATGCTTTCGTCCAGCGCGTCCTGCCAACGCTGTGTGGCCGGCCCGGCCTCCTGCATCAGCACACGCACCGCCTGGTCCACCTGGAACGTATCCACCAATGCCAAGACCTTGTCGTTCAGCGGACGGGCCTCGGCTCTTGCTGCGTCGATTTTCTTGCGCTGAGCCAGGCCTCTTTCGCTCCCTGGCATCTGGCTCAGCGTGGCCCATGCCTGGTCGTAGCTTTGCCGGGCGGCCGTGATTTTTTTGGCCTCTGCGGCGCGCAGGTTGGGGTCTTCGAGCAACACCACGGTGCGGACGACCCGCGACACCACGTGCACGGCTTCGGACATCTGCTGGTTGAGTTCGACCTTGGCCATGTCGTCGGTGACCATGTAGTCCACGTCCTTTTCGACGATTCCCAGTTCTTTCACGGAAAAAGCGCTGCCGATGATGCACAGCGACAAAGTCAAGGCAAAGCCCACCAGCAGACGCGTGCGCAAACCCCAGTTCAGAAGAAAATCCATAGCAACTCTTCGCCTCAAATCCAATTGGTGTATTCTATGGTATCGGATCATCCACGCGGTGTCCGCTTCACCATTGAAGAATCGCGGTTAAGCGTTCCACACTTGCTGGCCTTCCAGCCTGGCGGCACCCGATCGGGCCAGATCGGCCAGCAAGTCATCCAGCCAAATCACCATCTCCGGCGAAGCGCTTTCGTTCTGCCGGTGCAGGCTCACCAGCAAAGGCGTGGCCAGGGCCCAAGCGACCAGGTCGCTGCGGTCCACCGCGCCCCACTCCAGCAGCTTGTACTTGACCAGCACCTTGGCGGCATGCTTCAAGTGGCGCTGTGGCGATCTCACAAACCCCTCCAGCCGGTGGCGGGCCACCTGCAGCGCAGCGGCCACGTCGGTGAACACGGGCCCGTGGCCAGGGATCACCACGGTGGGGGCGAGCCGCTCGATCAAATCCAGCGTGGCGGCCACGTCGTCAAAGGCGTGTTCGCCATCGAGTTCGGGAAACACCACGCCGAATCCGGTGGCCCAAAGTGCGTCGGCGCTGATCAGCGTGCGCGAATTGGGCTCGAACAGCATCACAGCATGCGCGTCATGGCCCGGTGCGGCATGGACTTGCCATGCGGGTGAATGCGAACCGTGGGCGTCAGAAAAAATCAGTCTTTTTCCTGTTTTAAGCACGTCGGAATGGCGCAGGGTGCAATCAAAACCATAGCGATCGATGGACTGGCCGGTGGCTTGGTAGCCCAGTCGGGATTCGTCCCACAGCGTCACCGCTTCGGCCATTCCGGCGGGGATGAAGGTTTGCAGGTTCGGGTAGCGGGCCTTCAGCGCGGCATTGCCGCCGCAATGGTCGCTGTGCAAATGGGTGTTGACGATGCGGTCCAGGGTCCGGCCGGTCATACCTTCCCGGGCCAGCGCATGGGCCACCAGCGCCAGCGTCTGATCGGCGTGTGTGCAGTAGCCGGTATCCACCAGCGTGACGTGGTCGTCGTCGATCAGCAGGATGTTGTTGCTCGACAACCATCCGCGCTCGAATACGGTGATGCCGCTGGGAAGGGGTGTGGACGTGGCGCTCATGCCAGCAGTGTGCCTGTGTGCGCTTTCGGGCGCAGTCACCGCCAGGTCCGTGTCAAGGGGCGGCCAAACCCCCACTCTGCTCTGGAGTGCGGCATCCAGATGGTATTGTCCTGCCCCATACAGAACACCACGGCCCCGATACGAATGACCGACTCTGCCCCCGCCGCCGTCACGCCTGATTCGCCCCTTGTTCACCGTGTGCCCATGGCTCAAGGCAACGTGATGTGGGCACTGGGGGTTTGGCTGCTCGGCCTGGCGATCACCGCCTGGCTGTCATTGACCCTGTATGACTACCAGCGCGAAAGACTCACTGCCCGGTTTGACCACGAAGTCAGCCGCGCCGCCGGTGACATCGAACGACGCTTGGGCTTGCCCACGTACGGACTGATGGGTGCGCGCGGGGTGTACGCAGCGGTTGAAAAGGTCAATCGCACCGAATTCAGCCGCTACGTGGCATCGCGACGGCTGGCACAAGAGTTCCCTGGCGTGCGGGGCATAGGCTTCATAGAGCGGGTGCCCCGTGCCAGCCTGGAGTCGTTTCTGACCGGGGTGCGTGCCGATGGTGCGCCCGATTTTTCCCTCAAAACACAGGGCAACGCCGAAGACCTGTATGTCATCAAATACATAGAACCGCTGGCGCGCAACCGTGCTGCTCTGGGTCTGGACGTGGGGTCGGAGCCCTTGCGCCGCGCCGCAGCCGAGCGCGCAGCCCGCACGGGCATGCCAGCCCTCACAGACGTCATCCCGCTGGTTCAGGACGAGCTGTCGCGCCCAGGCTTTTTGCTCTACGTGCCGGTGTACCATCCCGGCCGTCCGCTGGACACACCAGACGAGCGCCTGGCCGCACTGCACGGCCTGACCTACGCGCCCATGGTCCTGGAGGAGGTGTTGGAATCGGGTCAGGACCTCCTGGGCTCCAGCGGTCTGCGCCTGGAATTGACCGACAAGCCCCTCGCAGCAGGCGGCCGGGTTTTGTACAGTGCGGGGCCCCAGGCGGGCAGTGGCAAGGCGGCGCTGCAACGTGAACAGCCCTTGATGATCGCGGGCACCCTGATGGCGCTGCAAGCCCGCAGCACCCCCGCATTCGAGGCCAGTTCCAACCATTGGTTGGCAGGCACATTGGCTGCATCGGGCGTGGTGCTCAGCAGCCTGCTGGCCCTGATGATGTGGCTGCAGACCACCCGCCGCGCGCGCGCGGAAGCCCGCGCCCAGCGCATGACCGTCGACCTGCAAAAACTGGCGCTGGTGGCCGAGCGCACCGCCAACGTGGTGCTGATGACTGACGCGCAAATGCGCATCACCTGGGTCAACGAAGGTTTCACCCGCATCAGTGGGTACACCCCGGAAGACGCCCTGGGCAAAACACCTGGCGAACTGCTGGGCAGTGGCAAATCCGATGCTGCCACCCTGGAGACCCTGCGCCAGAGCACCGAGCAAGGCGTGGCTTGCCGCGTCGAAATCATCAACCGCGCCAAAGACGGGCGCGAGTATTGGGTGGACACCGAGGTGCAGCCCATCCGTGACGCGACAGGCGCGCTGACCGGCTTCATCGAAATCGGTTTGGACATCACCCAAGAACGCGAAACCAACGCACGCCTGGTGCAGGCTTTATCGGAGTCCGAGGCCCAGCAGCAGCAGCTGAGGATGCTGGCCCGTGTGGCGCGCGAGACCAGCAATGCCGTCATTCTGACCAACGTGCAAGGCCACATCGAGTGGGTCAACGAAGGCTTTACCCGCGTCAGCGGCTACACGCTGCAAGAGGCGCTGGGCCAACAGCCCGGCAAACTGCTGCAGTGCCCTGAAACCGATCCGGCCACGGTGGACACCATTCGCCAGGCGCTGGCCGCGATCCAGCCGTGTGAAGTGGAAATCCTCAACCACGCCAAGGACGGGCGGTTGTACTGGCTGGAGCTGCAAATCCAGCCACTGTTCGACACCGACGGCCGTCACAGCGGCTTCATGGCGATCGAATCCGACATCACCGAGCGCAAACAGGCAGAACTGGCGATCCGGGAAGGCCAACAGCGCTTCAAGGGGTTGCTGGACATCGCCTCCGACTGGTATTGGGAAGCAGACGAACACTACCGCTTCACCCATTTCGTGGCCACACACGATGCGAACTACCAAACCCTCAGCCAGCCCGCGATGGGCAAGGCCCGCTGGGAAATCGAAGGCATGACCCCGCTGAGCAGTGACTGGTCAGCACACATCGCCCAACAAATTTCGAGTACCAGCGCCGCTTGCCCAGTGGCGAATTGCGTTTCTATTCTGTCAGCGGCTTCCCGGTGTTCGACACCTTTGGGCATTTCAAAGGCTACCGCGGCACTTCGCGTGACACCACGGACGAAAAACACCGCGAACTGCGTCTGAGCCAGACCCTGCACGAAAACCAGGCGCTGATGAACGCCATCGACCAGGGCACCATTTATTCGGTGGCCGATCTGCAGGGTGTCATCACCGAAGTCAACGACGCCTTTGTCCGCATCAGCGGCTACACACGGGGGGAACTGATCGGGTCGAATCACCGCCTGTTGAAGTCGGGCGAGCAACCGGTGGGCTTGTGGCAAGAGGCCTGGGGCACCATCTCGGCGGGCCACGTGTGGCGCGGGGACGTCTGCAACCGCGCGAAGGACGGCACGATCTACTGGGTGGACTCCACCATCGTGCCCTTCATCGGGGCCGACGGACTGGCGGAGAAATACATTTCCATCCGCACCGACATCACTGCCAACAAAAACGCGCAGTCGCAAATGGAAGCCCAGCGCCAGCGGCTGGACAACATCATCAAAGGCACCCATGCCGGCACCTGGGAGTGGCACGTACCCACCGGGCGCACCCTCTTCAACGAACGCTGGGCGCAGATCGTGGGGCACACACTCGCGGAACTGGAGCCGGTGTCCATCGACACCTGGATGCGATTTGCCCACCCCGATGAGCTGCAAGTGTCTGGCGACGCCTTGCAGCGGCATTTTGCGGGCGAGCTGGATTACTACGAAGTCGAAAGCCGCATGCGCCACAAGGATGGGCATTGGGTCTGGGTGTTGGCCTGCGGGCAATTGGCAACACGCGAAGCCGATGGCTCGCCCGGGTGGATGTATGGCACGCACCAGGACATCACGGCGCAGAAGAACGCAGAAATCGCGCTGCGCCTGAGCGAGGGGCGGATGAAAGCCTTGTCCGAGCTGTCGGCCCAATGGTTCTGGGAAACCGACACCGAACTGCGGTTCACCCACTTCACCTGCGGCGACCCCCATTTGCTGCACCAGCTCAACAACGTGGCGCTGGGTCGGCGGCGTTGGGAAATGGCGGTTGAGCCGCTGCACAGCACCTGGGACGAACACCGGTCCGTCATGGAAAAACACGGTTCTTTCCTGGATTTCCAATACCGCCGTGCGGACGCCGATGGCACGGTGCACTACTGGTCAGCCAGTGGGACGCCCTGGTACAACGCAGACGGCGAATTCGTCGGCTACATCGGCACGGGAGCCGATATCAGCGAACGCAAAAACGCCGAAGTGCGCCTGGCGCGCAGCGAGGCCTTGCTGGAACGCACGGCCCACATTGCCCAGGTGGGCGCCTGGCGGGTGGACCTGGCAACCGGGCGGCCCGAATGGTCGGCGGAAACCTGCCGCATCCACGATGTGCCCGTGGGTTACCAGCCCACGATGGAAGAGGCGCTGAGTTTCTTCACCCCCAAGGCACGCCCGGTGATCACCGAGGCCGTGACCCGTGGCATGCAGACCGGCGATGGCTGGGACCTGGAGCTGCCGTTCATCACCGTCACGGGCCGTCGCATCTGGGTGCGGGCACTGGGGCAGGTGGAGCTGCAAGAGGGGCAAGCTGTGGCCCTGGTGGGTGCCCTCCAGGACATCACAGAACGAAAAGAAGCCGAAAACGACATTTTGGAAAGCCAAAAGCGTTTCAAGAATCTGCTCAGTGTGGCCGCCGACTGGTACTGGGAAACCGACGACCAGTACCGCTTCACCCAATTTGTGTCCACCAATGACTCCCTCAGCTCTTCGCTCAGCCAGCCGACGCTGGGCCCGCGGCGCTGGGAAATCCCGGGGGAAACGGCCCTCAGCTGGAATTTGGCCGAACACATTGCCAAGCAAGACCGCCGCGAGGTTTTCCGCAACTTTGAATACCAGCGCACCCTGCCCAATGGCGAAATCCGCTACTTTGCCATCAGCGGTTTTCCGTTCTATGACTCCTTTGGGCATTTCAAGGGCTATCGCGGCACCAGCCGCGACACCACCGAACAGAAGCGGCAGGAGACCGAACTGCAAACGGCACGGGATCGCATCGAACTGGCGACATCGTCTGCCGGCATCGGCGTGTGGGTGTTCGACGTGTTGAACAACACCCTGGAATGGGACGAGCGGATGTACATGCTCTACGGCCGCATCCCGACCGACCTGCTGGAGCCCTATGAACTGTGGACCAACAGCCTGCACCCTGATGACATGGCGGAGTCGGTCGAGGCGCTGGAAGACGCCATGGCGGGCAAACGCGCGTTCGACGTTGAGTTCCGCATTGTTTGGCCAGATGGCTCGGTACGCTACATACGCGGCACCGCACGGGTGCAACGCAACGACCAAGGCCAGGCGGTGCGCATGGTGGGTGTCAATTACGACATCACCGAGCAGCGTGAACGCGAACGGATCATCGCCTCTGAAAAGGTGCGGCTGAGTGCCATTTACGACATCCTGCCGGTGGGCATTTCCATCACCGATCCACAGGGTCGCATCATCGACTGCAACCCGGCCTCGGAGCAACTGCTGGGCATCACCAAGGCCGAACACCTGGCGCGCAACTACGACGGCAAGGAGTGGGCCATCAACCGCGAAGACGGCAGCCCCATGCCGGTGGAAGAATTTGCCAGCGTGCGTGCCTTGACCCAGGGCGTAGAGGTGCATGACGAGGTCATGCAGGTCATCACCGACCAGCGCAGTGCGTGGCTGTCGGTCAGTGCCATGCCCGTCCAGCATGCCGACTTTGGTGTCGTGATCGCTTATGTGGACATCACCCAACAAAAAGCCCAGGCCGACGCGCTGCTGGTCGCCAAGACCCAGGCCGAGCAGGCCAGCCTGTTCAAGAGTCAGTTTCTGGCCAACATGAGCCACGAGATCCGCACGCCCATGAACGCCATCCTGGGCATGCTGAAACTGCTGCACAACACCAACCTGCAACCGCGCCAGCTGGACTATGTGGAAAAGACCGAGGGCGCTGCCAAGTCGCTGCTGGGTCTGCTCAACGACATCCTCGACTTTTCCAAGGTCGAAGCGGGCAAGATGACGCTGGACCCGCAGCCTTTCGGCCTGGACCGGCTGCTGCGCGATCTGTCGGTGATTTTCTCGGCCAGTGTGGGCAACAAACCGGTGGAGGTGCTGTTCGACATCGACCCGCAGTTGCCACGCCAGTTGGTGGGCGACAACCTGCGGTTGCAGCAGATCCTGATCAACCTGGGTGGCAACGCGATCAAGTTCACCTCGCAGGGCGAGGTGGTGTTGCGCGTGCGGCTCGAAGCGATCGATACACCCGACGGCGATGGCGCCGCGCCGTCTGTGGCCCGGGTTCACTTTGCGGTGAAAGACAGCGGCATTGGCATCGCGCCTGAAAACCAGCACAAGATTTTCGCGGGCTTCACGCAGGCCGAGGCGTCCACCACCCGGCGTTTTGGCGGTACCGGGCTGGGCCTGTCGATTTGTCGTCGTCTGATCGAGGTGATGGGCGGCCAGCTCCAACTCGACAGCGCGCTGGGCCAGGGCAGCACTTTCTCGTTCACCGTACCGTTGCCCTTGGCTGAGGCGGCACATGTGCCGTCGCCTGCGCTGCCAGCCCCAGAGGCCGCCATGTCGGTGCTGGTGGTGGACGACAACCCGGTGGCCCGTGAACTGATGGCCGCCATGGGCGCTTCCATGGGCTGGTCGGTGGACGTGGCCGACAGCGGTGAAGCGGCCCTGGCCCTGGTGCAAGCGCGACACGAAGGCGGCGAGCCTTACCGCGCGGTGTTCGTGGACTTGCTGATGCCCGGGCTCGACGGCTGGCAGACCAGCGCGGGTATCCGCTCGCAGGTGGCCGATCGGGATGGCCCCCACGAGGTGCCCGTGATCATGATGGTGACCGCCCACGGCCGCGAGATGCTGGCCCAGCAAACCGCCGAGGTGCAGGCCCTGATCGATGGCTACCTGGTCAAGCCGGTCACCGCGTCGATGCTGTTCGATGCGATGCAAAACGCCTTGCATGCCGCTGACACCGCCCCCACCCAACGCTCCCACACCCAGGTGCTGCGCCCGCTGTCTGGCCTGCGCGTGCTGCTGGTGGAGGACAACGCCATCAACCAGCAAGTGGCCGAGGAACTGCTCAGTGGCCAGGGCGCGTTGGTGGACATCGCCGACAACGGCCTGCGCGGCGTCGAGGCGGTGCAAGCGGCGTTGACTGCAGGCAAGCCCTACCACGCGGTGCTGATGGACATGCAGATGCCTGTCATGGACGGCCTGACCGCCGCGCGCGAGATCCGCAGTCGGCTGGCCGTGGCGGATCTGCCCATCATCGCCATGACTGCCAACGCCATGGCGAGCGACCGCGACGCCTGCCTGGACGCGGGCATGAACGACCACGTGGGCAAGCCCTTTGACCTGGATCGTTTGGTGGCCACCCTGCTGCAATGGACCCGCGGCCAGGCCCCGTTGGAAGACCCAACGCATCATCCGCACTCAGGTGCAGATGCGGCAGACGGCGCAACCCCTGCGGAACCCTCCGCCGCGCCCGCTGCCGAGGCCATGGTGCTGAACCGCGCCGGCGCTTTGCAACGTGTGGGTGGCAGTGTCAGCCTGCTGGACCGCCTGAGCGCGCAATTCCTGGGTGACCTGCCCGCTCTGCTGCAAGCTTGCGAGGCCGCGCGCGACCCCCAGCGCCAAGCCGAGGCGCAACGCGCCTTGCACACCCTCAAAGGGGTGGCCGCGACCATTGGCGTCGATGCGCTCGCCCAAGCGGCCCGACAGGCCGAGCAGGCGTGCAAGGCGGGCGAGGCCATCGATCTGGGACCCCTGCAGCGAGTGGCCGCGTTGACACGCCAACAACTGCTTGACCTGGGCGTGCCCGAACCCGCTGGCACCCAAACCAGCGACGGCCCCGCCCCAGCGCCCACCGCCCTGCCCCCGCCAAGCGATGCACAGTGCCAGTTGCTGCAGCGTTTGCTCCCGTTGCTGGAGGCGTCAGACATGGAGGTGTTCGATGCGATGGACGAATTGCTGGCCCAGGGCGACGTCTCCCGTTGGGTTGCGCTGGACGGCGCTGTGCAGGCCATGGAGTTTGCCCAGGCGGCCACGCTGGTGCGTGAGGCTTTGCAGTCCGCTGGTTAAGCCTTCAAGCCCGCCTCACCCCAGTGCTGGCGGCTCAGACTGTGCCGCCTGATACCGATTGGCACCGGTGCCGGTGCGGTGTGCGGGTGCGACAATTCCATCCATGAATGCCGCCACCGACCTCCCCACCGCTGAACTGATGCAAACCATGGGTTTGCAGGCAAAACAGGCTTCTGCGCATGCTGCAAAAGCGTCAACAGCTATTAAAAACAAAGCTTTGCTGGCCTTGGCCCGCCTGCTGCGTGAGAACGTCGAGCCGCTGCAAACCGACAACGCCCGCGACCTGGACCGCGCCCGCGCCAACGGCCTGGCTGAGCCCATGGTGGACCGGCTCAAGCTCACCCCCAAGGTGCTGGAAACCTGCGCCCAGGGCTGCGAGCAACTGGCAGCCATGCCCGACATCATTGGTGAGATCGTGGGCATGAAGCAGGTGCCCAGCGGCATCCGCGTGGGGCAGATGCGTGTGCCCATCGGCGTGTTCGGCATGATCTTTGAGAGCCGCCCCAACGTCACCATCGAAGCGGCCAGCCTGGCCATCAAGAGTGGCAATGCCTGCATCTTGCGCGGAGGGTCTGAAGCCATTGAGTCGAACAAGGCCCTGGCCCGCCTGGTGCGCATGGCCTTGGCCGAGGCCGGCCTGCCCGAAGACGCCGTGCAACTGGTGCCCACCACCGACCGCGCTGCCGTGGGGCACCTCATTGCCATGCCGCAGTGTGTGGATGTGATCATTCCCCGTGGTGGCAAGGGCCTGATCGAGCGCATCAGCGCCGAAGCCAAGGTGCCCGTCATCAAACACCTGGACGGCAATTGCCACACCTATGTGGACGACCCGTGCGACCTTCAATTGGCCGTCAACGTGACCGACAACGCCAAAACCCAAAAGTACAGCCCCTGCAATGCCACCGAGAGCCTGCTGGTGGCGCGCGGCGTGGCGGCCGATTTTCTGCCCCGCATCGGCGCGGTGTTTGCCAGCAAAGGCGTGGAGATGCGGGGTTGCCCCGAGTCGCTGCGCCTGCTGGCCACCGTGGCCCCGGCTGCGTTGCTCAAACCCGCCACCGAGGCCGACTGGAGCGAGGAATACCTGGCCCCCATCATCAGCGTGAAGGTGGTGGGCGGTGTGGACGAGGCCATTGCCCACATCAACCGCTATTCCAGCCACCACACCGAGGCCATCCTCACCAACGATCACCGGCACGCCCAGCGCTTTTTGCGCGAGGTGGATTCGGCCAGTGTGATGGTCAACGCCAGTACGCGCTTTGCCGACGGTTTCGAGTACGGGCTGGGTGCCGAAATTGGCATCAGCACCGACAAGTTCCATGCCCGTGGCCCCGTGGGGGTGGAGGGGCTGACCTCGCTCAAGTACGTGGTGCTGGGCGAGGGCGAAGTGCGGGGGTGAATTTGACGCAGGTCAAACCACCTGTGGCTTGGCACACCCACACCGCACCGCAAGCCCTGGAGGCCTTGCAGTCCAGCGCCCAGGGCCTGAGCCAGGCTGAGGCTGAACAACGTCTGGCCGTGCACGGCCCCAACCGCCTGGCAGAACCACCCGCTCCCAGCGCGCTGATGCGCCTGCTGCGCCAGTTCAACAACGTGCTGCTGTATGTGCTGATGGCGGCCGCCACGGTCACCGCATTCATGGGCCACTGGGTGGACACCGGCGTCATTGCCGCTGTGGTGGTGCTCAACGCGGTGATCGGCTTTGTGCAGGAGGGCAAGGCCGAGGCAGCGCTGCAAGCCATCCGCCACATGCTCAGCCCCCATGCGGTGGTGCTGCGCAACGGCCACCCCACCGATCTCGATGCTGCCCAACTGGTGCCCGGTGATGTGGTGCAACTGGCCTCAGGCGACCGCCTGCCTGCCGATGTGCGGCTGCTGGAGGCCCACAACCTGCGGGTGGATGAGGCCGCGCTCACTGGCGAATCGGTGCCGGTGGACAAACACACCCATGCCGTGGCCGCCGATGCCGCGCTGGGCGACCGCCTGTGCCTGGGCTTTGCCGGCACGCTCGTGACGCAGGGGCAGGCCAGGGCCGTGGTGGTGGCCACCGGTGCCCACACCGAAATGGGCCGCATCGGTCACATGCTGACCGAGGTAGAGACCGGCACCACCCCCCTGCTGCGCAAGATGGAAGATGTGGGCCGCAGCCTGACCGGTGTCATTCTGGTGGCGGCCGCGCTGCTGTTTGGTTTTGGGGTGTGGGTGCGCGGCATGCCTGCGGGCGAGATGTTCATGGCCGCTGTGGGCCTGGCCGTGGCAGCCATTCCCGAGGGGCTGCCCGCCATCATGACCATCGCACTGGCCATGGGCGTGCAGCGCATGGCGCGGCGACACGCCGTCATACGCCGCCTGCCAGCGGTGGAAACGCTGGGCTCCGTCACGGTGATCTGTTCCGATAAAACCGGCACCCTCACGCGCAATGAAATGACCGTGCAGCAGGTGTTGCTAGACGGCCTGGTGCTGGATGTGGAAGGCGCTGGCTACGCGCCCGAGGGGCGCATCAGTGTGCAGGGCATGGAGGGTGAACAGGGTGAGCGGGGTGCGTTCCAGCACGCCGCGTTCATGCCGCTGGCACAAGCCGCCGCGCTGTGCAACGACGCCCACCTGGCCCCCGCTGAGAGCGCGCAATCGGGTGAGTGGGCGCTGGCCGGTGACCCCACCGAGGGCGCATTGCTCACCTTGGCCATGAAGGCCGGGCTGGACCCCAGCCACAGCCGGCTGGCCCGCCCACGGTTGGGGGTGGTGCCCTTCGAGTCTGACCACCGCTACATGGCCACCCTGCACGTGGCCAGCGACGAAGCCCATGCAGAGGCCAACAGCCGTGTGGCGCTGGTCAAAGGTGCGCCCGAGCGCGTGCTGGTCATGTGCAGCCACCAACGCGATGCCACCGGGCACGACGTGCCGCTGCAAACTGCGCACTGGCTGGCGTCGGTGGATGCCCAGGCCCGCCAGGGGCGGCGTGTGCTGGCGCTGGCCCAGCGTGTTTTGCCAGCCGATCACACCTCCCTCACGCATACCGATGTGGCCCGGGGCCTCACGCTGCTGGGGCTGGTCGCCATCATCGACCCACCGCGCGACGAGGCCATCCGCGCCGTGGCGCAATGTCAGCAGGCCGGCATCCGCGTGGTGATGATCACCGGCGACCACGGCGTGACCGCCAGCGCCATTGCCGGGCAACTCGGCATGGGGGTGGATATGGGCAACGGGCATGCACCATTGACCGCCATCACCGGCCCAGACATCGAGGCTATGAGCGATGCAGCCCTGCAAGATGCGGTGCGCACCACCCGCGTGTTTGCCCGTGCCAGCCCGGAACACAAAATCCGCCTGGTGCGCGCACTGCAAGCCAATGGCGAGGTGGTGGCCATGACCGGCGACGGCGTGAACGACGCGCCCGCCCTGAAACAGGCCGATGTGGGCGTGGCCATGGGCAAAAAAGGCACCGAAGCCGCCAAACAGGCCGGAGCCATCGTGCTGGCCGATGACAACTTTGCGTCCATTGCCCACGCGGTGGAAGAGGGGCGCACGGTTTACGACAACCTGAAGAAAACCATCACCTTCCTCCTGCCCATCAACGGGGGCGAGTCGTTGTCGCTGCTGCTGGCCATTCTGCTGGGCGTGGCCTTGCCCATTGCGCCTGCGCAAATCCTGTGGGTGAACATGGTCAGCTCCATCGCGCTGGCGCTGGTGCTGGCGTTTGAGCCGACCGAGGCCGATGTCATGCG
>JFJP01013094.1_pt2 | contig 14868 bp, 11 predicted proteins | sample 431651 | NCBI WGS metagenome assembly JFJP01 (sample SAMN02602958, study PRJNA72255) | Microbial mat metagenome, whole genome shotgun sequencing project. | biome: fresh water; feature: sink hole; material: water; isolation source: purple microbial (photo- and chemosynthetic) mats found in...
TGTGCGCTGGAGAGGACTTGAACCTCCACGCCTTACGGCACACGCACCTCAAGCGTGCCTGTCTGCCAATTCCAGCACCAGCGCAAGCAGGTCGTATTATAATCGGCTTGCTTTTCTTGTCAAGCAAATTTCAAGGAGAAACTAAATGGTCAGAATCGTTGTTGACGCAATGGGTAGTGATAATTTTCCAACACCTGACGTGGAAGGCGCTGTGCAGGCAGCGCGTGAATATGGAGTGGAGATCATTTTGGTTGGCGATGAAGCGATTATCAAGCCTGTGCTGAACGCGCAAAACGCAGGCAGCCTGCCGATACGCATTGTCCATGCGCCTGAAATGTTGACCATGGAAGACAAGGGTGAAAAACTTGTTTTGAAAGCCCGCAGTAAAGACGCCAAAAATTCCATGGCAATTGGTATTGACCTTGTAAAGAACGGCGAGGCAGATGCATTTGTGAGCATGGGCAACACAGGCGCGGGAATGGTCAATGCGCTCTTTCGTTTGGGGCGCATTCGCGGCGTGGATCGCCCTGCGCTGGCTCCGATCTTCCCCACCGCAACAGGGACTTGCATCGTGCTGGATATCGGCGCAAACCCCGATTGCAAACCAGAGAACCTGTTGCAATTTGGTATTTTGGGCAGTATTTATGCCGAGAAGGTGCGCGGCGTGAATAATCCCAAAGTGGGCTTGGTCTCCAATGGCGAAGAGGAAGGCAAAGGCAACGAATTGGTAAAAGGCGCCACGCCATTATTCAAAGCATCCAAATTAAATTATTTTGGAAACGTGGAAGGCAAGGAAGTGATCGGCGGCAAAGTGGATGTGGCTGTGACAGACGGCTTCACGGGAAATGTTATGCTAAAATCATCCGAGGCGGTTGCCAAGTTGATCACAGACAAAATCCGCGAGATCATCAAAAAAGGCAGTATCTTGACCAAGATCGGCGGTCTGCTGGTAAAGCCTGCATTGGGAGAGATCAAGAAGTTGCTTGATCCCAGCGAACAGGGCGCTGCGCCCCTGTTGGGCATCAACGGGCTTGTGTTCATCGGTCATGGTCGATCAGACGCATTCGCCATGAAGAACGCGATCCGCGTGGCAAAACAGGCAGTGGATGTGAACGTGCTGGAAGCAATGAAATCTGCAATTGAAGAGAGTATGCGAAGCGCCCCACACATATAAGACATGCGTACCAGACCAGAGATTATGTTTTTACTCATAATTTATTCCAACTGATTTGGTAATTTATAGACAAGCGGTAAAAAAATAAAATGAAAATCATCAAAAACGAAAAACTAATTGAACGCAACAGTAAGATCGGACAGTGGGTAAGCCTCGCGGCTTTGGTCGTGCTTGGCTTGGGTATGTATATTTCATTTTCCAAACCCGAACTTTTTGTATATTCGATCGTCTGTTTGGTGGTCGGGTTTATTATGACTCAAGTGGGCATGTACATGGGCAGCCGCTGGGGAAAGTCACCGCGGCCAGACGAGAAATTTGATGCGGGGCTTAAGGGTCTGCATAGTGAATTTAATATGTATCACTTTTCTTCACCCGTCTCCCATTTATTGGTCGGACCTTCCGGCGTGTGGGTGCTGCTGCCCTATCATCAACGCGGATCAATCACTTTTGAAAAAAATCGCTGGAAGATGAAAGGCGGCGGCTTTTTACAGACTTATATGCGTATTTTTGGGCAGGAGAATTTAGGACGCCCCGAACTTGATGCAGAAAATGAAGTAAAAGCGTTGCAAAAATTTTTCGCAAAAAAACTGGATGAATCATCCATCCCTGAGATAAAACCCATTTTGGTATTCACCACCGACGAGGTCGAATTGGATGCGGGCGAATCACCCATCGCCGCGATGAAACTGAAACAACTCAAAGAATTCATGCGCCAGGGCGGAAAAAACCGCGCCTTGTCCAACGATCAGATCAAAAAACTGACGGATGTTTTAGAGTCGTAAAATAATCTCTGCCATTTAAGGTGACGGTCGCTTTTAGAAGTGACCGTCACCTTGTATTCTTAACCAGGAGGCTTAATGACAGTCCTAAAAAAACATGGGGTAAACCTCCTGATTTGGGTCATTTTGGCAGGCATGGTCATAGTCCGCCTGACTGCGTATGGGGATTTGAACCTTTCAATAGCGAATGCTGACACAGAAACGTACATAACGGGCGGCGCCGCTCCCCTCTTTTCAAAAAACATGCTCACCAAAACCCGCCTGTTTACCACCAACCTGTTTTATCACTGGGCGGATGTGCAAGGGTGCGAATTGCAAGCGGTAAGTTACCCCGCGCTCCAAACAGAAACCTACCGCGCCATTCAGCCTTGTTTTGACAGAATTGTTTTTTTTCAGAATATTGTTTCAATCACTGCATGGAGTTTGCTGGCTCTTGTGCTTTCAAAAAGATTAAAAGGCGGGTACGAAAAACTACTCGCGGTTTTCTTGATCGCGGCTTTTGGCTTCACGCCTGCCATCGCAGATTGGGATAGCATTCTCGGATCAGAGTCACTGACCTTCTCGCTTTTTGCCATTTGCGTTGCGCTGGTATTGGAGATTGTCTTTAATCTCACCGCAGAGCAAACCAACAAAAAATATTCATTTTTTATTTATATCCTGACCTCAATGGCGCTTGTACTTTGGGCATTTACCCGCGATGCAAATATTTACACGCTTGCGGTTTTATTTGCCGTTTCCGCTGTCTCTGTCGTTATATTTCCCGCAATTCGAAAAAACAAAAATCTACTTATTTCAATTGCAACGGTTTTCATCATTATGGTTGTTGGTTTGCAAAGCGCAATGCTCAGCAGGCGTTGGGAAGTTCCACTTGCGAATGTTTTCAACGACCTGCTCCTGCCGCACCCTGCCCGCGTGGAATTCATGCAAACGTTGGGAATGCCTGATCCAGCCTCTGCTGAATATTCCACATGGTTCATCAAGAATGCGCCACGGGCATACGCACGGTTTCTTTTATTTCACCCTGGCTATACCTTCACATCCTTCACATCTGAACTGGGCGGAATTTTCTCCGAAAATGTCCAGCCCTATTTTTTTTCAAAACAAACTTCAGCCCGCAAAGCGTTAATCGCCGCCAATGATATTTTGCATCCAAACACACACCTCATATTTATTTTGGATATTCTCTTAATGGCAGGCTTGATCTTTGCGGTGTTTAGAAGAAAAAATAAAAACTTTACCGCCTGGGTCTGGCTTGGAATGTGGCTCTTTTTGAGCGCAGCGCTGACGCTTGCGGTGGGCTTCTTCGCCGATTCAATTGGCGTTACCCGCCATACCATGTTTGCCGTTGAAATGTTCCGCCTGATGCTGTGGATGTTTTTGATCATCTTATTCGATCAGGCAAATCAAAAGTTCGAGGCGTAGGTCACGTTTGAAACGTGACCACATTTTTCATGGTACACTTGTTCTATCTCTGGAATCACCCACAATTAAACTTTTATAAAAATGACGAGTGAAAATCAAATTCTGAGTTTAGTAGTCACGAGATACGCCGTACTATGACATCCATCGTTTCCATTGACATAGAATCCACAGGTCTCGACGAAAACCGCGACGCCATCATTGAAATTGCCGCAGTCAAGTTCAATGGTCGCCGCGTGGAAAACGAGTTCACCACGCTTATTAATCCAGGCAAACACATTCCTGATTTTATTACTGGCTTAACAGGCATTGACGACAAAATGGTGCGTGAAGCGCCGCGTCTGCGCGACATGGCGCATGAACTTACCGCCTTCGTCGGCGATTCCCCCATCCTCGGTCACAACGTTAAATTTGATATTGGCTTCCTGCGCAAAGCGGGCTTGTTTCAGTTTAACCAAACCATAGATACCTACGAACTTGCTTCGGTATTAATGCCCACCGCCAGCCGCTACAATTTAGGCTCGCTCGGACAGCAGTTGAACATTCTCCTGCCCGCCACACACCGCGCCCTTGACGACGCCCGTGTGACTCAGGCGTGTTATGTGCGCCTGCTGGACATGGCGCGCGAACTTCCACTTAAAACTTTGCAGGAAATTGTTGAACTTGGCAATTTTGTAGATTGGGATGCAGGCTGGGTTTTTGAACAAGCGCTTCAATTACAAGCCAAAGATGGGATTCAACCCAGGCAGACTCGCTCCGCGTCCAAGCCGATAATTGGTACGGCGAGAAAAGATTTTGCTCCCATCGAGAAGAACGAAGAGCCCATCGCGCTTGATCCCGAAGAGATCGCTTCTGTTTTGGAATACGGCGGACCCTTCTCGCAATACTTTGAAGCCTACGAGCAACGCCCGCAACAAGTGGATATGCTCAAGGCGGTCGCCCAAGCCCTTTCGAACGGCAACCATCTCATCGTCGAGGCGGGAACCGGAGTTGGTAAATCGTTCGCATATCTTGTCCCGGCCGCCATGTTCGCAGTCCAGAACAATACGCGCCGCCATGTTCGCAGTCCAGAACAATACGCGGGTGGTCGTATCCACCAACACCATCAACCTGCAAGACCAACTGATCAAAAAAGATATTCCTGATTTGAAAGCCGCGCTCAACCTGGATGTGCGCGCCGCCGTAATGAAGGGACGCAGTAATTATCTTTGCCCGCGCAAACTTGAATACATGCGCTCGCACGGGCCATCCAACGCCAACGAAATGCGCGTGTTAGCCAAAATTATGGTTTGGGAACTCGACAATCAGAGCGGCGACCGCAACGAACTCAACCTGACAGGACCGATAGAACGCGAAGTATGGATGCGCCTCTCGGCTGAGGATGATAACTGCACAGCCGAAACCTGCCTCGGACGGATGAGCGGAACGTGCGCGTTTCATCGCGCCAAGCAAGCCGCGCAAGCCGCGCACCTGCTGGTTGTCAACCACGCGCTGCTGCTTTCAGATGTTTCCACCGGCAACAAGGTTCTACCTGAATATGATTACGTGATCGTGGATGAAGCGCACCACATCGAGTCGGCAGTCACATCTGCGCTGTCTTTCCGCATGACACAAAACGACCTGGATCGAATGTTGAAAGAGTTGGGCGGGTCATCAGCCGGATTGTTGGGCAGGATGTTAACCGAAACGCATCAAATCATTCGTCCTTCAGACTTTGGCTTGTTGCAGCAAAAAGCCAAACACGCCACCGATCAAGCGTTCCGCGTTGAACAACTTTCCAAACAATTTTTCAACATGGTGAGCGACTTCATCGCCATTCAACGCGAGGGGCAACCGGTAAGCAATTACTCCTGGCAAATGAGAATCACACCCGCCGCACGCTCGCTCCCAGGCTGGGACGATGTTGAAATTACGTGGAGTCAGACCAGCGAAACAATAGGGCTTCTATTAAAGTCGCTGGATGAAATTTATAAAATCCTTGGCGGAATTTATGCCGATGGACATGAAAATGTAGAAGATGTAATGGGAACCCTGAGCAGTGTCATGCGCCGCATGGCTGAGGCTGAGGCGGCGTCTTCCGGCATGTTGCACAAACCATCCAACGAGTTGATCTATTGGATCGAAGTGAATCCGCGCGGTGAAAGGTTATCGCTCAACGCTGCGCCCCTGCGGGTGGGTCCGCTGGTGGAAAAACATTTATGGCATGAAAAAGCCTGCGTTATTATGGCGTCAGCCACGCTGACAACGCATGGTGAGTTTCGCTATCTCAGCGCCACGCTTGCCGCTGATGAGGTGAACACCCTTGCGCTTGGGTCACCATTTGATTATGAATCGAGCACATTATTGTATGTGGCAAACGACATGCCTGAACCGAATGCGCAGGGCTATCAGCAGGCGCTTGATCGCGCCATCATCTCCACCGCCAAAGCCACGGGCGGGCGGATGCTGGTTTTGTTCACATCCTACGCCGCGCTCAAGAAAACGGCGCAAGCCATTACAGGTCCGCTGGGGCGCGAAGATATTTTTGTTTTTGAACAAGGCGAAGGCGCTTCACCCAACGCCCTGCTGGAATCATTCAAAACCACGGATCGCGCTGTGTTACTTGGCACACGTTCCTTCTGGGAAGGCGTGGACATCCCCGGTGATGCGCTGTCGGTTGTCGTCATCACCAAACTTCCCTTTGGCGTGCCGTCAGACCCGATCATCTCGGCACGCTCCGAACTTTACGAAGACTCTTTCAATGAATATTATCTGCCTGAATCCATTTTAAAATTCCGCCAGGGATTTGGGCGATTGATCCGCACTGCGTCAGATCATGGGATTGTTGCAATCTTTGATCGGCGCGTGCTGACAAAGCAGTATGGGAAATTATTCCTGGAATCTCTACCCCAATGCACGGCACGGCAAGGCGCCGCAGCCGGACTGGCAAAAATGGCAGGCGACTGGTTGGGAATGTAGGCTGGTTAAACAAAAAGGTTTTCAAGCGCAAAAAATGAATCCACCACATGCGGATCAAAATGCGTGCCTGATTCTTCGTAAATAAGTTTTTTCACGGTTGCAGGAGAAAGCGCCTTTCGATAGGGTCGGTCAAAAATAAGCGCGTCCCAAACGTCTACGACGGAAAAAATACGCGCGGCAAAGGGAATTTCCTCGCCTTTCAATCCGCGTGGATAGCCGGAGCCATCCCATTTTTCATGGTGACAGTACGGAATATCAAGCGCGGGATGCAAAAATTTGATGGGTCGCAGCATTTCATAGGCGTACACAGGATGCTTTTGAATGAGCACGCGCTCTTCAGGAGTAAGATCGCCGGGTTTAAGCAAAATACGGTCGGGGATTGCCATTTTGCCAACATCATGTAAAAGCGCGCCGCGCGTAATATGTAATAACGCATCATCATCCACACCCATGGATAAAGCCAAACGTTGTGTCAGCGTTGTCACTCGCTGCGTATGTCCTTCAGTTTCCTTGTCGCGCAGATCAAGAGCGCGCACCCAGCCTTCAAGCGTGGCTTGGTACGCAATCTCCAATTCGGCATTACTTTCCTGTAAGTCATCGAATAAACGCGCGTTATCAATTGCAACAGCGGCTTGATTGGCAAAGGCAGAGATCATGCCCAGATCATCGGAGTGAAAGATGCCCGTATGAGCGCGATTATCCACATAAAGCACACCAATCAGATCATCCTTAATTTTGAGCGGCGCGCATAAAATGGAAAGCAGGTGATATGCGGCCACACTTAATTGCTCGCCAAAACGCGGATCCTCCTGCGCATTTGTAGTAAGAACAGCCTCGCCCGACTCAACAACGCGGCGCACGACCGTATTGCTGATCGCAAAAGCATCTTCATCCAAATTGGCATTATCAATTCCCCTGGCAATACGGACCTTCAACTCTCCATTGGGTTCACGCAACATCAAAAAACCACGCTCAGCATTCATGAGCGCGATCAAAGTATCCATGACTTTTTCAAGAACCCGATTCAAACCCAGCGAAGAGTTGATCGCGCTGCCTACGCCAACCAACGCCCCAACCTGCCGCTGCCGCGTATCTACAAAGCCAGAAATACCTTGTTTAATCGTAGCTATGGAACTTGAAATTTGTGTAAGATCACGAAAGATCAGAGATGTCTGCCCGTCATTTGTGCGCGCCAGATGCGCCATGACACGCATTAACATCTTGTCCATTTCTGCCAATTGTATTTGAATGGATTGCACTTCAAAGGATTGCGCCATCACAATGCTCCTTACTGATGGATAAATTAAAAGCGCTCTTTAATCACGACATCAAAAAATATTTCTTAATACGCCAACTCTGGCATTATAAAGATTTCGGACATCTGAGGTTGTTAGTAAAAAAGCGTTATTTCAAAGGAAACAACGCTTTCAATAGTTATAGTTTCGGCAAAACAATGGACTGTTGATTTTGATACTTCCCCTTCTTGTCGGCATAGGAAACATCACAAGCCTCATCGGCTTCAAAAAATAGAACCTGTGCCAGCCCTTCATTAGCGTAAATTTTGGCGGGCAAAGGCGTGGTGTTCGATATTTCAAGCGTAACAAATCCCTCCCACTCAGGTTCAAAAGGCGTAACGTTGACGATAATTCCACAGCGCGCGTATGTAGACTTCCCCAGACAAATGGTCAACACCTTGCGTGGAATGCGGAAATATTCAATTGTGCGCGCCAAAGCAAATGAATTTGGCGGGACAACGCAAACATCACCAACAAAATCCACCATTGATTTGACATCAAAATTTTTGGGGTCAACTGTCGCGGAAAAAACATTGGTAAAAATCTTAAATTCATTTGCTACACGCACATCATATCCATACGATGAGACACCGTATGAAATCACGCCTTCTCGAACCTGATTTTCGACAAACGGCTCGATCATTTTATGCTCATGTGCCATCTTGCGGATCCAGTGGTCGGGTTTTAATCCCATTTTATTTCTCCTTTGGCTTTGTTGTTTTTGCTGCAAAGTTTAAAATTCATATCCTTAAGTCTTCCTTCATTTTATAACAAAAATGAAAATACGCAATTATGAATTCCTGTTATATAATACAACTCGATTTAAAATCCACACCAACAAAAATGGAGACTCGTATATGAAATACCTTCGCTTTCTTGGCAATGAAATATTACTTGGTACATTGATAGCAATTTTAAGCGTATTCACGGCCATACCTAGTTATTATGCCTCTTTAGCGGGTGGTGAGCAAAATAACGCCGAGATCAAAGGCATGCAAGCTCTGAACGACGGCAACGCTGAATACCTCACAGAAAACCAGAGTATCGGACAAGATTATAACTACTATGATAACTGGTATCTGAATCAGGATAGCAACCCTGAGGTAGCAGAATATTACCAATTTAATTTTTCACAACAGTTACAGGATGCCATAGCCCGCGACCCCAACAAAGTTTGGGATGATCAATACTATACAGAAATGGCAGTCACATCCACTGAGCTATTTGACCAGTCTGAGGCTTATTTTATACTTGCATCAGACTGGAATGAACGAGGCGACTTGCTTGGACTCGTCGTGATGATCATGGCGCTTGGCGTGGCATTCGCCGCGTGGGCATCACTGCTCAAAGAAGACAGCAACTTACGGCTGGTCTTCTCGTTTTTTGCGATCGCCATGCTGATATACGGACTGGTCACTTATTTGGGCGTTCCTACCGTTGCCGTTGCCGTGTAAAAATCCAGTACATAAAACAAATAACCGCCGTTCATCTCGGCGGTTATTTGTTTTATGTAAATCAGTCTCGCAATATGAAACCTACGAAAATAATTTCATCACGGTTTCAGGCACCCAAAATGCGCCAAACCCCATAAAGCCGGCGGCAATTGAAGCAATCAATATCATCACGCCTACTGCGATCAAAATTCGATCCCTCGTTTGATATGTCAGCACATCCAACCAGGTACGTGGACCGACGCCGAAGGCGCGTAAATCCATCGCGTCAATAATATCTTCGCTTCCAATAATGGCATGGATGGTGACGGGGACAAAAATGGGTCCCAACTTGCGCACCTGCGCGATCAATCCACCGCTGATCTTTTCAAGTTCATAGCCGCGCGCGCGCTGGGCATCCATCGTCAATTGAAAATCCCTGCCAAACGTTGGAATGAAGCGCATGGTTAGATCCATGGCATAGGCGAATTTATCGGGAAGTCCCAGCCCTTTGAATGTGATGCCGTAATAAGCAGGGTTGAGCGAGTACGGAATCAAAATTGTCATCACCGCAATGCTGGTCACGCGCACCAGTTGACTCACGGCAAAGAAGGCGCGCTCCACGGTTACTTTCAAAACAGGCGTCCAACCAAAGATGGAAAACGAAGCCTTAAATTCGCGGATCAAATGTTCCTGTTTGTAAACTTCCGTTCCGCCGCGCCCCGTCAGGAACGTAAGAATGGCAAAGAAGAAAACAAAGCCGACGATGAACAAAAACGCGCGGCGAATCTCATGCCACTTCACGCCTGATGTCAGCAGGACAAACATTGCGATCACAAAAAATGGCAGCAAAAAGCGCACATCCCAAAATGAGAGTGTGGAGATAAGACAGCACACGTAGAAAATCACCCACGCGCGCGGATCAAACGATTGAATGAACGAATTTTCGCGTTTTCGATAACGCCAGGCTACTAGCATAATGCTCCACGGTAAGGTGACAGTCACTCCAGACTGTCTGCGAGTGGCGGCGTATGCAACAACCAGCATCGGCACAAGAATAGCGGCAAAGATCAAGTTTGGGCCAGCGGCGGGCAGAAACTCACCTACAATGGCGGCCGGAAGGCTAAAGCCGTTGATCACCATATCTGAGAGTGAGGCAAAGAGAAGCCCGACGATATTACCCAACATGCCCCACGTTACGGCTGTGGCGACATCTTCATTTTTGAAGAAATAACGCACTGCGAAAACCAGAGCAAAACCGATGAGAACGGCAATGCCGGCAAAGAGCGAAATTTGCTGATCACCAAAAATGCCATTGTCCACATCAAAATATGTCATGTTGGCTTGGGTGCGATTCATGAAGAACAACAAAGCCGTAATCACAGCCAGCGCGCCGCTGACATAAAACACCATATCCATGCTCTTCTTCTTGTCTGAGAACAGCATCCACATGCCAGAGACGAAACCGATCAAGCCATTGCCAATGCTCCATTGCGGAGAAAGCCCAAAGCCGGTCAATGCATCACCGAACATGTTGCCCACCGCGCCTGTGAAAAATCCAACGACGGGACCGAACGCAAAGCCGAAGAACATCGGAATTGCAATCGCGGGGCGAAGCGAGACTTGGCTCAAAGAAGGCACAACAAAAACGGTTCCATTGAACAGCCAGGAAAATACCGCATACAACGCAGCGCCGATGGCCATCCACACCACTTCGCGCGTACCAACTTCCCAGGCTTTATTTGCCTGTGTGGCAAAATATACGCCGAAGGCAATTGCGATGCCGATCACAACAAATACAAAGCGGGAAACAACGCTGGCTTGATCAACCGAGAAGTTGAACAAAGCGCCCTCTGCGGGTTCTTTTGCGCCAAGCACAAACATCACTACGGCAAACAGGGCAAGTACTGCAACTAATGAAATTAATACATTTGTAAATTTCTTATCCATCTTACATTCTCCTCTTTTTTATTTTAGAAATGTCACTGTTCTTCGCAATGACATAAACTACCTAAATATGCGCCAACGCCTCGGCTCGCATAAAACGTCCGGTCGAGCCAAACCACTTGAGATTGAGCGCCAGCAACGAAGTCGGAATGATGCGGTTGGCTTTGAGCCGATCAAAGTCGCGGAGTACGTCCTGCGGTTTTCCATCAGCAATTAACATCCCACCTGAAATTATCAAAACACGGTTGGCGTAAATTGCCGCAAGGTCAACATCGTGCGTAATGAACATAATGGCTTCAAAGCCGGGCATTTGCAAAATTGAATCCATGAAGTTCATATAATTCTGGTAATCCTGTCCAGCAGTCGGCTCATCCATCACAAGGATGCGGGAACGCATCGCCAAAATTGCCGCAATGCTCACGCGCTTCTGTTGACCAAACGAAAGCGCCAGCGGCGGGTCATTTTCTTTATCCGAAAGATTAACAGTCTTTAGCGACTCTTTCACCTCCAGCTCAATTTGTTCCTTCGCATGCTTCATATTGGTCGGACCAAACGCCAATTCATCGCGCACCGTCGGCGCAAACAACATATGGCTCGGACTTTGAAACACATACCCCAACATGCTTGCGATCTCTGCAACACTTGCTTCGTTTGTGTTGCGCTCGCCAACAAAAACCTTGCCAGATTTCGGCTTCAACAAACCGATGGCATGTTTTACAAAAGTAGTTTTACCCGCGCCATTCGGTCCCAACACCGCAATTACATCGCCGCGATTGATTTGAAGATTAATCCCGTGCAAAATTTCGACTCCAGATTCGTATCCAAAGGCGACATTTTCAAACCTGACCAACGCCTCCTGCCCCGCCTCTGAGTTGGTCACTCCGGGAAGAACCTTGATCTCCGCCGGAGCAGGGTCATGCTTCGCGCGCTCAACAATATCCTCTGCGGGAAGTTTCACCTCACGATAATTCACCACTTTGGATAACCCCGCCACATCGCCAAGGTAACGGATTTCGCCTTCGCTCATAAACATCACGCGCTCAGGATGAATACGCAAAACATCTTCCACGCGATGCTCCACCATCAAAATGGACAAGCCCTGATCAGCCAGCAAGCGCACCGCATCCAGCGTATCCTGCGCCGAGGCAGGGTCAAGGCTGGCAAGCGGCTCATCCAACAACACAATGGATGGACGCATGGCAAGCACTCCCGCCAGAGCCACCTTTTGCTTTTCACCGCCAGATAAGTTGAACGTTTCGCGATTTCGCAAATGGGGAATTTTCAGAAAGTTAAGCGCTTCATCCACACGAGAGAAAATCTCCGCGCGCGGCATTCCAAGATTCTCAAGCCCAAAAGCCACTTCGTTCACAACCTTTGTGCCAAGAATTTGTCGCTCAGGGTCTTGCAGCACGGTTCCAATTTTTTGTGAAATTTGAGAAAGTTTCCAATCTTTGACCTCGTCGCCAAAAACCAGAATTTTTCCGCTCATCTCCCCTTTATACGAACGCGGAATTAATCCATTAAGACAGCGTACCAGCGTGGTTTTGCCACATCCGCTGGCGCCAGCAATTAATAGAACCTCACCCGGGTTCGCAGTGAACGAAAGGTTATGGATTGCCGCCCCAGGGCGGTCACGGTAACGAAAGGATAAATTATCAACAACAAGAGGAGATGAATTGGATGTCATGGCGCTGATATTATCTATTCGTAGATGAAGACTGTCAAGTAGGATATTCAACCAATCTGGAATCAAAAAGATGACCCCGTAAATAGGATCATCTTCAATAAATAAAAGCCACAATAAGAATTATTGCCAACCAACTTACTCTGCTATTGTCTTTGGAAAAACCACAATAAACTCAGACCCCTTGCCTACTTCAGATTTCAACTTGATTTCCCCATTAAGCGCATTCGTCACCAAATTTTGGACAATGGCAAGCCCCAGCCCTGTGCCGCCAATGGATTTTCCTGTTGTAAAAAATGGATCGAAAATATGCGCTTGATTCTCCTGTGGAATTCCCCTGCCATAGTCTTTCACGGCCATGCAATAAAAATTTTCATCTTCAAGCCGAATCGTTACATCAACAATACCGCCCATACCTTTGGGGTACGCGTATCTTTCAGCATTAATCAGTAAATTGATCAAAACCTGGGATAGAAAACCGCGACAGCCCACCCATTTTTTTTGTTCCGGGGTTAATTGATCATGAAATTTAACTTGAACCTGACTGCGCTTCAAACTGACACGCACCAAGCCAACAGTCTCTTGAATTGCCTCAGCAATATCAAACAACTCTTTTTCATCCTTCAACTGACTTACCAAAATCTTCTTAAAATTCTGCATCAAATAATCGGCGCGCTCCACATTGAGGCGCATTAACTCAAGCGACTCGGCAATATCTGCCGCGCGTTGAATTGTAATTTCCACAGGCACGGCCAGTTCGCGCGCCATGATGTTCACTGCCGTATTGATCACACTCAGGGGAGTATTAATCTCATGCGCCACACCAGCCACCATCTGCGTCAAAGCCCGTTGCTTTTCCGCCTCCATCTGCGAAGCCAGTACCCGCCGCGACATAACCTCTCTAAATCCGCGTTCAGTGGAAGCGCGTGTTTGTTCATTTAAAACCAGGAAAATATTTAAAACCCGCTCAGGCTCAACGCCATGCATCATATCCAAAATCAGCGCGCGATCAAGTATCAACAAATCTGATTCCGTGGTCGTCGTCACAGTCACGCGGCTTGGGTCTCCGCGTAACAAAGCGAGATCACCAAATACCTGCCCCACTCCCAATTCGCCAAGCTGATAGACTGTGTCTGCGCTGTCGGCGCCTTCAATTTTAACTCCACCCTCCAAAATTAAATACATTGCCTCTGCACATTCGCCCTGCCGAAACACAACATGATTTTCTTTGAGCGAAATACTGCGAGACACATTAATAATCCCCTGCAATTGCTCAAGAGAAAATGAAGCAAAGAAAGGAAAATCCTTTATGGCTGAGGCGTTGAGTATGTTTTTTTTCTTAACCATGGTAAATGTTTGAAGCACGGCAAACTGCCTTCTCAAAAACGCAGAAAATTATGACAAACCGCCAAGGATCTCCGCGCAAATTTATAAGACAATTTTAGTATCTTTTTCACGTTAAGGGCTATTTTGCAATTTTCTTAACAGGCAAAACCTACGCCCTGCCGATCACATCCAACAACGCGTCATAATTCGCGGGGATTATTTTGGGCAATTGGAAAGATTCGGTAATGATGGATGGATCCTTCAATCCGTGACCTGTGCAGACCACCACGATTTTCTTCCCTTTCGCATCAAACGACCCTCGGCTTGATTCGGCAATCAAACCAGCCAGACCCGCAGCAGAGGCAGGTTCCACCCACACCCCTTCCGAAGCCAAAATCCGCTGGGCAGATAAAATCTCTTCATCTGAAACTGCGATGATCCTGCCATTGGATTCCTGCGCCGCTTCGAGCGCCTGCTCACCGCGAGCGGGCTTGCCAATGCGGATGGCTGTCGCCACCGTCTCAGGTTTTTCCACGGGATACCCTAGCACCAGAGGAGCCGACCCCGCCGCCTGCACGCCCAGCACCTGCGGCAATCCCTTTTGATATTGCTTGAAGCCCGCCCAATACGAGGTGATATTTCCCGCATTGCCAACGGGTAGACAAAGCCAGTCGGGAGCGTCACCCAGCACATCGCAAATTTCAAAAGCGGCGGTTTTCTGCCCTTCGATGCGGAAGGGATTAATCGAATTAACCAGCGCAATCGGCGTTTTTTGTGTGATCTCCACCACCAGCGTCAGCGCGTCATCAAATGAACCTTGAACTTGAATGACTTCCGCGCCGTAGGCAATTGCGCC
>JFJP01002095.1_pt1 | contig 14867 bp, 20 predicted proteins | sample 431651 | NCBI WGS metagenome assembly JFJP01 (sample SAMN02602958, study PRJNA72255) | Microbial mat metagenome, whole genome shotgun sequencing project. | biome: fresh water; feature: sink hole; material: water; isolation source: purple microbial (photo- and chemosynthetic) mats found in...
GCACCCTGTTTCTCGACGAGATCGGTGAAATCGAGCCCCCGGTCCAGGCCAAGCTGCTGCGCGTATTGGAAACCGGACAGTTCCGTCGCCTCGGCGGCGTCAAGGACTTGCAGGCCAACGTGCGCGTTGTTGTCGCCACCAACCGCAACCTGGCGCAGATGAGCCGCGACGGCAAGTTTCGCGCCGACCTCTACTACCGGCTATCCGCCTTCACCCTGCGCATTCCGCCGCTGCGCGAGCGTTTGCAGGACATCCCGGCACTGGTCGAGCATTTCCTCGCCCACCACAACTTCTCCCGTCGCCTGAACAAACGGCTGAACCCGACTGCGCTGCGCCTGCTGATGGCCTACGGTTTTCCCGGCAACATCCGCGAACTGCGCAACATGGTGGAGCGCGCCATCATCGTCGGCGGCGGCAGCGATGAAATCCGCCCGGAACACTTCTCCTTCGAAGCGCTCGGCGAACAGCCGGGCCAGTTCAGCATGGGCTTCCAGCACGAACCGACGCTGGATGAAATCGAACGCCGCTACCTCGAACTCCTGGTCGCGAAGTACGCCGGCCACCGTGGCCAGATCGCCGCCATCCTCGGCATCAGCGAACGCAGCATCTACCGCCTGCTGGAAAAACACGGGCTCAAGGGGGAGGGATGACCTTGCCGGTGCAAACGTCCAGGGAATAACTTGTTGATACGCCTATTGCGCAATCGACAGCCGCAACGTGTCAGCTTGTTGCTCCATGCGTACCTTGCGCAGCGCATTCATGCCGAGCAGGGCTTCGCTGGTGAGGTTGGGCAGAATGGCGACGCTGACGTTGCCGATTCTGAACGGCCCGAATTCGATCTCATCGACTCGGCTGCTGCAGCCCTGAACCACGCCGTTGGCGGTTCGGAACGTCGCGGCAATATCACAGCCGACACCGATGCGGCTGGCGAGTTGCTGTGATATCGAAACGGTGCTGGCACCGGTGTCGATCAGGAAACTGACCGGCGCGCCTTGAATCGTGCCGTCGATATGGAAATGGCCATCCCGCGAACGGCTGAGGTCAATCCGGTCGGCGCCAAACACCTGGGCGGGCGGCGCTTCCTGACGCAGGAAAAAAAGGTAAAGCAGCAAGCCGATGCCCAGCCAGATGCCGGTATGCATGAATACGCTGCCCAGCTTGTTCAACCTGTCTTCTCCAGCACATCTGACAGAAGCATTGGTTTGCTCATGGACTGACTTTTTAATTACTCGCGGAAGGTTTTCTTCTTTTCGGAAAGCAGCGTGTCAATGATCTTGCCGGCCTTGTCCTTGGCGCCCAGGCCAAAGGCAATGGCGAAGGCCAGCCCAACGGCGCCGAACGCGATGATGAAAGCGGCTGTCAGCAATTCATTGGCGATCTGCAATTGCTCCATCGCCATGAAGAAGACAAACACCATCATCGCGTATTCGGAAAAGGTGGAGACGGTCAGCGCACCATCGAACTCCATATTCGACAGCCAGGCGAATACCAGACGGTTGATGAAGCGGGCCAGGATGGTGCCGAATACCAGAACCAGAATCGCGATGATGACATTCGGGATGTACAGCACGACCTTGTTGAACAGGTCGGCCACCATCTGCAAGCCAAGCGTGTCAGCGACGGTGACGATGGTGATCAGGATAGTCAGCCAGTACGCCAGATTACCGAGCACGGATGACACCGAGACATCGAGATCGGCGTGCTTCATGAATGCTTCGAGACCGGATTTTTCCGTCGCCCGATCGAACTTGAGCAGGATCAGCAGCCGCATGACGCCGGTTCTGACCAGTTTGGCCAGCATCCAGCCCAGAATCAGCGCAACCACGGCCAGCATCAGTTGCGGAATGAAATGGGTTAATTGGCCCCATAACACGGTGAGTGAGGCGACAAAACTATCGATGTATTCCATGGCAGTCTCCGTGAGTTGGCTTGATTGGTTTGATCGGTTGGATTGTATGAGTGTTTGATCAAGGGTTTGATGACCCCAATTCTTTATCGCAGCTGCGCCAGTTGCTCGCGGGAAACGACAAAGACTGTATCTTCACCGGCTTCAATTTCAGGCCAGACCAGCGCCAATTCAGGATATGCAGCTTCCATCTCGGCCCGGTTGTGGCCGATTTCGACGACCAGCAAACCACCCGGATTCAGGTGCGCTGCCGCATCTCGCAGAATGATCCGCGTCGCATCCAGCCCATCTTCGCCGGAACCCAACGCCAGCGCTGGTTCGTGGCGATATTCGCGGGGCAGGGCGGCGACGCTGTCGGCATTGACATATGGCGGATTGGAAATGATCAGGTCGTAGGTCATGCCGGCCAGCGGCTCAAACAGATCGCCCTGGTAAAGCGTGATCTGGTCTTCAAGTCCGTAGTCGGTAACGTTGCGCTGCGCGACCTGGAGTGCATCAGGTGACAGATCGACAGCATCGATTTCGGCATCCGGGAAGGCCTCTGCCAGCAACACGGCAAGGCAGCCTGAACCGGTACATAAATCGAGGGCGCGGAAGACGTTTTCCGGCTGTGTCAGCCACGGCTGCATCTGTTGCAGGATCATCGGCGCCAGGAATGAACGTGGCACGATGACCCGTTCGTCGACATAGAAACGATAGCCCTGCAGCCAGGCTTCATGCGTCAGATAAGGTGCCGGCAGGCGTTCATTGACTCGGCGATCCAGTATTTTTGCAATTTGATCGGCTTCTTCCGGCAACAAGCGCGCATCCAGGAATGGATCCAGCCGGTCCAGCGGCAGGTGCAGCGTGTGCAGAATCAGGTAGGCGGCTTCATCGAACGCGTTGTTGCTGCCGTGGCCGAAAAACAGTTCGGCGGCATTGAAGCGTGAAACCGCGAAGCGCAACCAGTCGCGCACGGTCAGCAGGGGGAGTGTGGCGAAATCAGCAGCGGAATCAGCAGCGGAATCAGTGGCGAAATCAGGCATGCAGCAATCGCTCCAGCACGCCCCGGTAAACCTGGGCGAGTTTTTCCAATTCATCGATGCCGACGTTTTCGTCGATCTTGTGAATACTGGCGTTGATCGGGCCGAACTCGACGACTTCCCGCGCGATGTCGGCGATGAAGCGACCATCCGAGGTGCCGCCGGTGGTGGAGAGTTCAGCTTCGATGCCGGTGACTTCCTTGATCGCGCCAGCCAGCGCATCGACCAGGCCGCCGCGCGGTGTCAGGAAAGGCTTGGCGCCGAGTTCCCAGGTGATTTCATAGTCCAGGTGATGCCGCTCAAGGATGGCGCAGACACGTTGCTGCAAGCCTTCGACCGTGCTGGCGGTGGAGAAGCGGAAATTGAATGCGATGTCGGCATGGCCGGGAATCACGTTCATCGCGCCGGTGCCGCTATGCATGTTGGAGATTTGCCAGGTGGTCGGCGGGAAGTATTCGTTGCCCGCGTCCCACTCGGTAGCGGCAAGTTCGGCGATTGCCGGCGCGGCGAGGTGAATCGGGTTTTTACCCAGATGCGGGTAGGCAATGTGGGCCTGAATGCCGTTAACCCGCAAGCGGCCATGCAACGAACCGCGGCGGCCATTCTTCATCATGTCGCCAAAGCGGTCGACGCAGGTGGGTTCGCCGACGATGCAGTAGTCGATCAATTCATTGCGCGCGGCCAGGCGCTCGACGACTTTCACCGTGCCATCCACCGCCGGACCTTCTTCATCCGAAGTGATCAGCCAGGAAATCGAACCGGCATGGCCGGGATTGGCGGCGAGGAAGCCTTCGACAGCAGCCAGGAAGGCGGCGATCGAGCCTTTCATGTCGGCCGTGCCGCGACCATAAAGCTGACCCTCGCGTTCTGCCGGTGTGAATGGATCGCTCGTCCACTGTTCCAGCGGCCCGGGCGGTACCACGTCGGTGTGACCGGCGAAACAGAGCAGGGGAGCGCTGTCGCCTCGCCGCGCCCAGAGGTTGATGACGTCACCACTGTTGACGCTTTCGATAACGAAACCAAGTGCGCCGAGTTTTTCCGCCAACCAGGTCTGGCAGCCCGCATCCTGCGGTGTCAGCGAACGGAGCGAAACCAGTTCGCGGGTGTATTCCAGCGCTTTACTTGGCATTCAGAGCGGTCTCGATGGCGTGAATGACTTCGTCTTCGGCTTCCTGCAACACCTTCCGCGCCGGACTGTTGCCGGCAATCGCGGTGGGGCGGTTAAACAGCGCGCTGGTGACGCCGTCTTTGTGGATCAGCGTGACATGCAGCGGACACAGGCCGAGCAGTTGTGGATCGAGATTGCTGACTTGATTCACATACCAGCCGCTGCAAAACACCAGCGAGGTGATGCCTTCAAGCTGGTTGCGGTTGTAATCGTCGCCCCACTTCTTCGCCATTCGCTTCAGGTTGTCCGAGATCGCCAGTTCATCGACCACGGCATAGCCGGCGTCATCCAGTTTCTTGCTGACTGCAGTCACGGCTTGCGCCAGCGGCAGCCGTGCCGATTTCTCAAAAACGGCTGGATTGGCGGCAAAAGCCAGGTTAAATATCCCTGACAAAACAATAGCTAATAGCCATTTTTTCAAGTTTATTCTCCGAAGAACGCAGCGTAATTTTCTTCACTGAAGCCGACCTGATATTGACCATCGCGATCGAGAATCGGGCGTTTGATGACGCTTGCGTTTTCCTGCATCAAGGCCAGCGCGGCGGTGGCACTGGTGATTGAGGCTTTGCGCTCATCGCTCAACTTGCGCCAGGTCTGGCCGTTGCGATTGATGATGGACTCCCAGCCCAGCAGCTTGCACAAGGTCTTCATCAATTCAGCCGGAACGCCCTGTTTCTTGTAGTCATGAAACTCATAGGGAATTTCGCGCTCTTCCAGCCAGGCGCGGGCTTTCTTGACGGTGCTGCAATTGGGGATGCCGTAAAGTTTCATGGCAAACTCGCTCGAGTTGAAAACCGCGCCATTTTACCTGCCTCGCATGTCTCACGCCTTCATCGTTCGCGCCGCCAACTGGAAACTGGATGAATCCGCCATTGCCCTTGTTCGGCGTGCTGTTTTCATCGATGAACAAGGCGTGCCCGAAGCACTCGAATGGGAGGCCGAGGATGTGCAATGCCATTGGTTTGTCGCAGTCGGACTGGATCAAAGCCTGATCGGCATCGTCCGCTTGACTGGTGCCGGGCGCATCGGCCGCATGGCGGTGTTGCCGGCCTGGCGGCGGCGCGGTGTCGGTCGGGCTTTGTTGGCGGCGGCGCTGACAAAAGCACGGGATCTCGGCTTTGCCCAGGTCCATCTTTCCGCACAAACCCACGCCATCGGCTTTTACGCCCGGCATGGTTTTATTGCTCAGGGGCCTGAATATCCAGATGCGGGGATTCCGCATCGCAGTATGAGTTTCGAATTTAGGGAAACAGGATGAACATTCGAATCGGGCACGGTTTTGACGTGCATGCCTTCGCCGAAGGCCGCAAGCTGATTATTGGCGGGGTGGAGATTTCTCATGAACGTGGTCTGCTCGGCCATTCCGACGCCGATGTGCTGTTGCATGCCATCTGCGACGCCTTGCTCGGTGCCGCGGCGTTGGGTGACATCGGCAAGCATTTCCCGGATTCGGATGCGCACTACAAAGGCATCGACAGCCGGAAATTACTGCGCCATGTCGCGGAATTGCTCGATGGTCACGGCTGGCAAGTCGGTAATGTGGACGCCACGATCATCGCGCAAGTGCCGAAGATGGCGCCGCATATTGCTGCTATGCGCGAACATATCGCGGTGGACATCGGCGTCGCCGCAGAACAGGTGAACGTGAAGGCGACGACGACCGAAAGATTGGGTTTCACGGGCCGCGAAGAGGGCATCGCGGCGGAAGCGGTCTGTTTGATCCAGAAAAAAATGTGACTGGCGTCAAACATGGCTGACGCCCCGACGTTACGGGTGTTTTTTGCGCTTTGGCCGAATGCAGATATTGCTGCACGCCTGCATGCGATTGCTCAGCAACAACATACGCAGTTGAGTGGCCGCGTCAGCCGCCTGGACACGTTGCACGCGACACTGGTTTTCATCGGCAATGTCGCGCCAGAGCGTTTGCCTGATCTGCTTGCCGCAGCCGAGGCTGTCGAAGCGCCTGCGTTTCAGCTGGTGCTTGATCAAGCCGGTTGCTGGCGTCACAACCATATTGCCTATCTTGGCGCGAAACAGGTTCCGACCGCTTTGCAAAGGCTGCAACTCGCGCTTGCCGAGAGAGTGAGAGCGGCAGGGTTTACGATTGAAACGCGAGCTTACTTTCCGCATGTCACGTTGCTGCGCAAAGCGGCTTGTGGGGAAATGATCTTTGCCGATCCAGAAACGGAAAATCCCGCACTGAATCCAGTCATCTGGCCGGTGCGGGATTTCGTGCTGGTCAAATCCAGCATGGGCGCGAATGGTTCGCGCTATGAGCCGATTGGCCGCTGGCCTCTGCAGTAAAAGTTCGCGATTTCTGGGATGTTCCGTCAAGCAATTGACTGCACAAGTTGCTCCGCGAGTTGCTTGATCGTTGCAGCATCAGCCGCTGCAAGTTCCAGCGTGGCGGCCTCCAGCGCACCGGAGAAATTCCGTTCAAGGGAGCGGGAATAGGCGGGGTCGTAATGGCGGATCAGCAATTCCGCGACCAGTTCATCCCACTGCCCAGCCATGGCCATGGCTTTCCAGGTTTCGATCTGCTGCTTGCCTTGAATTGCAACCAGGCAATCAAGTTTTTTGCCAAGCAGGTCAGCGTTGGCCAGGAAATGGGCGTATTCCTGTTTCAGCAGTTCGACCCGCACCGGAATCTCGGCATGCAGATTGACGCATTGCGAGGCACGCATCTGCTTCAGCAATACTTCCGGCGTATGCAGGTTGCCGATTTTCTTGCTCTCGGATTCGACGAAGACGGGCTTGTTGGGGTCAAAGCTGCGCAGCGTGAACCATAGACGCGACTCGAACAATTTTTGCGCCGGTTGCGGGCGGGCAGGGTAGGCGCCAAGGACTGAGCCCATGTGTGCGGCGAGATCTTCCAGGTCGAGCACCTGGGCGTTGCATGCCTGCATGGCATTCAGGAAACGACTCTTGCCGACGCCGGTTGGGCCGCAGATGACACGGAAATCGAATCTCAACGGCAACTCGGTCAGGTCTTCAATGACTCGATGCCGATAAGCTTTGTGGCCGCCTTCGAGTTGTGCCGCATGCCAACCGACCGCTCGCAGAATCGTGGTCATCGCCCCGCTGCGACTGCCGCCGCGCCAGCAATAGATCAGCGGCCGGTAATCGCGTGGTTTGGCATGAAAATAGGTTTCAAGATGATGCGCAATATTGCGTGATACCAGCGCTGCACCGACTTTTTTCGCGTCGAACGCGGAAGACTGTTTGTGCAAGGTGCCCACCATGGCGCGTTCCGCGTCATCCAGCACGGGCAACGAGATCGCACCGGGCACATGGTCCTCTTCGAACTCGCCGGGCGAACGGACGTCGATGATTTCATCAAAATCAAACAGCTCATCCATGCCAGCTTTGCCGTCCTTTCGCTTGTGCATGGCGGTGCTTGAATCGGTTCTGGATTGATTTTCGGTCAAGCGTTCTTGTCCCGCATCAGGCGAGATTTCTCGCGTTGCCAATCGCGGTCCTTTTGCACGGCGCGTTTGTCGTGCAGTTTCTTGCCTTTCGCCAGGCCGATTTCCAGTTTGACTCGGCCTTTGCTGAAATGCAGGTTGAGTGGCATCAACGTGTAACCGGCCTGCTGAACTTTGCCGATCAATTTGCGAATTTCGTGCGCGTGCAGCAACAATTTTCGGCTGCGAACCGGATCCGGATGGATATGGGTGGAAGCGGTCGGCAAGGGGCTGATATGGCAGCCGATCAACCAGACTTCTTCTTTCTTCAGAATCACATAGGCTTCCTTGAGCTGGGAGCGCCCGGCGCGTATGGCTTTGACTTCCCAGCCTTCCAGCATCAAGCCCGCTTCATAGCGTTCCTCGATGAAATATTCATGGAATGCTTTCTTGTTGTCGACGATGTTCATGGCGTGGAGGTTGGCAAGAGCGAGTGGCAAGAGCAAGTGGCAGGAGCAGGAGCTGGGGCAGGATCGAGTGAGATTTCGTGCTATTTTATCAGGCCCGTTCCCAGAACCCTTTTCGCTCGCTATGGCTGAAGTTGTGAAATCCGTCCTTGTGCCGTATTCGGCGGAAGAGATGTTCGTGTTGGTCGATGGCGTTGAGCGCTATCCGCAGTTTTTGCCCTGGTGCGGCGGTACTGAATTGCATTTCCGCGATGAGGTGACGACGGAAGCCACGATCCACATCCAGTACATGCAGGTGAAACAACATTTCACCACCCAGAACAGCAAGCGCCATCCGGAAGAAATGCACATTCGCCTGAAAAGCGGTCCGTTTCGAAAGCTGGAAGGCTCCTGGCACTTCAAAAAGCTGTCGCCTGAAGCTTGCAAGATTGATTTCGTCATGCATTACGAGTTTTCCAGCAGCCTGTTGGAAAAAGTGCTTGGTCCCGTATTCGGCATGTTGACCAACAATATGGTGGATGCTTTTGTGCGTCGCGCGGAACAGGTTTACGGCGAAAGATGAGCGAGCAGATTCACATCGAAGTGGTTTACGCCCTGCATGACCGGCAAAAGGTTGTTTCCGTGCAGCTGGCTCCTGGCGCTACGGTTCGCGACGCTGTCGAACGTTCCGGCTTGCAGACCGAGTTTCCGGAAATCGATCTGGCGGTGAACAAATTCGGCATCTGGAACAAGTTAACCAAATTGGACGCGGCGCTCCGAGACAAGGATCGCGTCGAAATCTACCGGCCCTTGATCGCTGACCCGAAGGAAGTGCGCCGTCAGCGGGCTTCTGAAGGTAAGGTCATGAAAAAGGGTGGTGGCGACGCGGAAGCGGGTTGATGCGAGTTTGCGCGGTTTCGGCACACGGCAATACGCTGGCCGCCGAACCCACAGCGGCGACTTCACTTTTTCTCAGTACTCGGCAGCTTGAGTTGTTCCAATCCCAGCCTGGCCTGGCTGGAAGCGAATCTGGCATGTCTGATCACGCCGGCGCTGTCGCCCACTGAGGCAGCTTCCTGCGCGGCCTGCAAGGCCGACTCGGCGGTGGTCCAAAGCGCAAATTTCACTCTTGCATCGCTGACGTCGTTTTCTGCTTGGGTCAGCATATCCCGTGCTTCCGGGGTGATGCTTGCGGTGGTTGCCGTCTGGGTGGGTTGTGTCGATTCGGTTGAAGCACAGCCGGTCATGCCGAATGTGCTCAAACCCGCACTAAACGCCGCGATCAGACCTGTGACAATCGGGAAAATGAACTTGCTGCTGACGCCTGCCATTTGATATTGATGATTTGAATTCGATGCTTGGAACATAGATCGCAGTTTGTCAGCAAGTCAATTGCTTCCGGTCAGCATATTTTCGGTGCAACCTTGGGAGCCCGCAGTCGCATCGGTATAATGCCTTTTTTGTGCGCCAGGTCTATCCATCATGCGAGTTTTGCAAAAAGCACTGACGTTCGACGACGTCCTTCTGGTTCCCGCGTATTCCGGCATTCTGCCGCGCGATGTCAGTCTGAGAACCCGGTTTACCCGGGGGATTTTCCTGAATTTGCCTGTTGTATCCGCCGCGATGGATACCGTGACCGAGGCGCCCATGGCAATTGCGATGGCACAGGAAGGCGGCATCGGCATCATCCACAAGAATCTGACCCCTGAAATGCAGGCCGCCGAGGTGGCCAAGGTCAAGCGATATGAATCCGGCGTGGTGAAAGACCCGATCACCATCAACCCGACCATGAGCGTGCGCGATGTGCTCGAAATTACCCGTCGCTATCGTATTTCCGGCCTGCCGGTGGTGGATGAAATGGGCAAGGTGCAGGGTATCGTCACCAATCGCGATCTGCGTTTTGAAACCAATCTCGACCATCTGGTGCGCGACATCATGACCCCGCGCAACAAGTTGGTGACGGTGAAGGAAGGTGTCAGCAAAGAAGAAATCATCGCGCTGCTGCACAAGCACCGGCTTGAGCGTCTGGTTGTGATCAATGACGATTTCGAACTCAAGGGCCTGATCACCGTCAAGGACATCCGCAAATCAAGCGAACACCCACTCGCTAACAAGGACAGCATGGGGCATCTGCTGGTCGGCGCCGCAGTCGGTGTCGGTCCCGAGAACGAAGAACGTATCGCCGCGCTGGCCGAGGCGGGTGTCGATGTCATCGTGGTCGATACCGCGCATGGCCATTCCCAAGGCGTACTGGACCGCGTCAAGTGGACCAAGATGAAATACCCGCATATCCAGGTCATTGGCGGCAACATCGCTACCGCCGATGCCGCACTGGCACTGGTCGATCATGGTGCTGACTGCGTCAAGGTCGGCATCGGCCCCGGTTCGATCTGCACGACACGGATCGTTGCGGGTGTCGGCGTGCCGCAAATCACCGCCGTTGCCAATGTCGCTGCTGCGTTGGCCGAGTCGGGTGTGCCACTGATCGCCGATGGCGGCATTCGTTATTCCGGCGACATCGCCAAGGCCATCGCGGCCGGCGGTCATTGCGTCATGCTGGGCGGACTGCTCGCCGGCACGGATGAAGCGCCGGGTGAAATCGAGCTGTATCAGGGCCGTTCCTACAAGTCGTATCGCGGCATGGGCTCTCTCGGTGCGATGCAGAAGGGTTCCAAGGATCGCTACTTCCAGGACAACGAAAGCAATGCCGACAAGCTGGTGCCGGAAGGCATCGAGGGCCGCGTACCGCACAAGGGCAGCGTCCTTTCCGTGCTGCATCAACTGATGGGCGGTCTGCGTTCTTCGATGGGTTATCTGGGCGCCGCAAGCATCGAACGCTTCCACGAGACCGCGCAGTTCGTTGAAATCACCAACGCCGGTATCAAGGAATCGCATGTTCACGACGTGCAGATCACCAAGGAAGCGCCGAACTACCACGTTTGATCCGCCCATGTTGAATGAGCAGGCCATCCTTGACGCAGCCAGACGCGCCGCCGCCGCCGCGACGCGTCCGGCCAGTGTGATGTTGTTTGGCTCCTACGCGCGCGGCGAGGCGGATGATCAGTCCGATCTGGATTTGCTGATTATTGAAGATGAAGTAGCCGACAAGGCGGGTGAGTATTTGCGTATTCATCGCGCCATCGGGTCGCTCGGTGTTGGCGTCGATGTGCTGGTATTTTCTCGGCGGGACTTCGAACGGAGAAGTCTGGTGCCCGGCTCGCTGCCGCATCGTGTCCGTCATGAAGGCAGACTTCTCTATGACACCGCAAGCTGAAGAGGCACGACGGCTGCTGCGTCTGGCGAAACGTGATCAAGGCACCTTTGGCTTGCTCCTATCCTTGCCACAATCGGAACTGTCGGCGCTTGGTTTCCATGCCCAGCAATCCGCCGAGAAGGCGCTGAAAGCGGTCACCGTGCATGCTGGATTGACTGTTTCAAGAACGCATGATCTGGTGGCGTTGGGTTCCATGCTTGGCCATAACGGTTTCGAATTGCCCGTATCTTCCGATGAACTGCGTTTGTTGAACCCTTTCGCAGTCGAATTTCGCTATGACGATGAAATCGTTGCTCTAGTCACCCGCGATCAACTCGCGGACTTGCTGGCTGCGATCCTTGAATGGGCCGCCGCTTGCATTGATCGTGTTGCCGAGGTGCCCGACGATGTGCCCGACGATGCGCCCGAATAACCGGTTTCTCCAAGGCTGACTTCCAAACCATGCACGCCAAAATCCTGATCCTCGACTTCGGTTCCCAATACACCCAGCTCATCGCCCGCCGCGTGCGCGAGGCCAACGTGTATTGCGAACTGCATCCTTATGATGTTTCCGAACAGTTCATCCGCGATTTTTCGCCGGCCGGGGTGATTCTTTCCGGCGGACCGTCCTCGGTCACCGAGGACGACACGCCGCGTGCGCCCCAGGTGGTGTTCGATCTGGGTGTACCGGTGCTGGGCATTTGTTACGGCATGCAGACCATGGCAGCGCAGCTGGGCGGCAAGGTCGAGACTGCCAGCCATCACGAATATGGCTATGCCGAACTGCGCGCACGCGGTCATTCAAAGTTGCTGGCCGATGTGCAGGATCGGGTTGATCCGGATGGCAAAGCCTGGATGGATGTCTGGATGAGCCATGGCGATCGCGTCGTCGAGCTGCCTCCCGGCTTCAAGGTAATCTGCGACAACGCCTCGACGCCGGTCGCCGGCATGGCCGATGACGAGCGGCGTTTCTACGGCGTGCAATTCCACCCGGAAGTCACTCACACGCTGCAAGGCAAGGCGATCATTGACCGCTTTGTGCATGATCTATGCGGCTGCGGCCAGGACTGGAACATGCCGGATTACATTTCCGAAGCGGTTGCCAAAATTCAGGCCACGGTGGGCAACGATGAAGTCATCCTCGGCCTTTCCGGTGGCGTCGATTCCTCGGTCGCGGCGGCGCTGATTCACCGCGCGATCGGCGACAAGCTGACCTGCGTGTTTGTCGATACCGGCCTGCTGCGTCTTTATGAAGCCGAGCAGGTGATGGAAACCTTCGGCAAGAATCTTGGCGTCAAAGTCATCCACGTCGACGCCACCGCCCAGTTCATGGGCAAGCTGGCCGGCATTGCCGACCCGGAAAAGAAGCGCAAGATCATCGGCGGCGAGTTCGTCGCGGTTTTCCAGGCCGAATCGGCCAAGCTGGAAAATGCCAAATGGCTGGCGCAGGGCACCATTTACCCGGACGTCATCGAATCCGCCGGCGCCAAGAGCAAGAAGGCGCACGCCATCAAGAGCCACCACAACGTCGGCGGTCTGCCTGACGACATGCATTTGAAGTTGCTGGAACCCCTGCGTGAACTGTTCAAGGACGAAGTGCGCGAACTCGGCGTCGCCCTAGGCCTGCCGCACGACATGGTGTATCGCCACCCGTTCCCCGGCCCTGGCCTGGGCGTGCGCATCCTCGGAGAAGTGAAGCAGGAATACGCCGATCTGCTGCGTCGCGCTGATCACATTTTTATTGAAGAGTTACGCGCAAGTGGTTGGTATGAAAAGACTTCTCAGGCTTTCGCGGTATTCCTGCCGGTGAAAGCAGTGGGCGTCATGGGTGATGGCCGCACTTACGATTACGTCATCGCCCTGCGCGCTGTGCAGACCCAGGATTTCATGACTGCGCACTGGGCCGAACTGCCTTATGCACTGCTGGGTAAGGTCAGCAACCGGATCATCAACGAAATTCGTGGCATCAACCGAGTTACCTACGACATCACCGGAAAACCGCCCGGCACGATCGAGTGGGAATAAGAAAACCGGCTCAAGCCGGCTTGCTTATTTGTGGCTGCCCAGTGCGGACCTGTCTTTACCTACCGGTGTCGTAACCCGGCGCAGCTTGTCCCTCGTTGCTGCCGCCAAAATCGACTTTTGGCGGTGCACTGATCGCTTTTTCGTTCTCCACTGTGAAATTCGCTTTCGCCTGGTGGCCAAACATCATCGCGGTCAGGTTGCTGGGGAAGGAACGCACCGTGATGTTGTAGTCCTTGACCGTTTCAATGTAACGATTGCGGGCCACGGTGATGCGGTTTTCGGTGCCTTCCAGTTGCGCTTGCAGGTCTCTGAAGCCGGCATCGGCTTTTAGCTGCGGGTAGTTTTCCGAGACCACCAGCAGGCGACTCAGGGCGCTGGAAAGCTCACCTTGGGCGGCCTGAAATTTTTCCAGTGCTGCCGGGTCGTTGACCAGTTCCGGTGTCGCCGCGATCTGGCCGACACGAGCGCGAGCGGCGGTGACTTCAGTCAATACCTTGGCTTCATGCGCAGCGTAGCCTTTGACGGTATTGACCAGATTTGGCACCAGGTCGGCGCGGCGCTGATACTGGTTGAGCACTTCCGACCAGCCGGCCTTGATTGCTTCATCCTGCGCTTGCAAGGTGTTGTAGCCACAACCGTTAAGGCTCAGTACAGAAAGTAACATGACGAACGAAATCAATATTTTGCGCATTGCTTTTCCCGTTATGGATAAGGTTTTTTCAAGTCTTCAATGACTGCATCGTATCGCGAGCCAGAACCAGATCTTCCCAGACTTTGGCTTTGTCCAGCGGGTTACGCAGCAGGTAAGCCGGATGATAGGTCACCACCAGCGGCACGCCGCGATAGCGATGCAACTGGCCGCGCAGTTTGCCGATTGGCGTATCGGTGGCAAGCAGGCTTTGCGCGGCGAAGCGACCCAGCGCCACGATCAACTTGGGCTGGATGAGTTCGATCTGGCGTTCCAGATAGGGCAGACAGGCGGCGACTTCTTCCGGTTTCGGGTCACGGTTGGCCGGCGGCCGCGATTTCAGTACGTTGGCGATGAATACATTGTTGCCGCGTGCGAGGCCGATCGCGGCCAGGATTGCATCCAGCAATTTGCCGGCATCCCCGACAAACGGTTCACCCTGGCGATCTTCGTTGGCGCCTGGTGCTTCACCGATGAACAGCCAATCGGCATGCGGATCGCCGATGCCCGGCACAGCTTGTGTGCGGGATTTGGCTAGGTCACAGCGGGTACAGGCTTGAATCGCGGCATTCAGCGCAGTCCAGTCCATTTCGCCTATGCGATGCATCTCTTCAGTCGGCGCGACCGGGACGGCCTTCGGTAACTCAGGCTTTAGCAATACGGCCGGCGGCTGGGGTGCAGGGGCAGGGCGGGGTGGTGGTGCAGCAGTTGTCGGAGCGGTAGTTGAGTGTTCCGGCTGTTGCACCGCAACTTCCTGCTCGAGTGCAACTTGCACCGGTGTGCGCAGCCGCCATGCCGGCCACAAGCCGAGTACCTGCAAGCGGTCCTGTCTTGAAAGGCTCATGCCGACATTCGCATCAAAACAGCATCCGCATTACCAGCGCGTCTTCCGCGCCATGGTCGGATGGGTAATAGCCTTTGCGCAGCGCGATGGTTTCAAAGCCGAGACGCTGGT
>JFJP01027290.1_pt1 | contig 14866 bp, 15 predicted proteins | sample 431651 | NCBI WGS metagenome assembly JFJP01 (sample SAMN02602958, study PRJNA72255) | Microbial mat metagenome, whole genome shotgun sequencing project. | biome: fresh water; feature: sink hole; material: water; isolation source: purple microbial (photo- and chemosynthetic) mats found in...
CATCCAATAAAAATTCTTTTACAACATAAAAAATTAATTTATATTCACTATTTCCAAGCATTTCTTCTTCCATAGCATTAAAAATTAGAGTTTCAATATTTTTTTTAAAAATTTCTTCTGAGTTCAAACTCAAAATATAAAAAAATCTTTCAATTTCCCATGAAAAATTAGTTTTTCTCTCACTTTCTTCAATTATAATATTTAAAAAATCTTCTAATTCAATTTTTTTCTTATCAAAAGCATTCTTTCTGCAAAAATGAGGGAGAATTTTTTTTATTATTTCAATTTTTTTCTCAAAATCTTTCGTAATTTTTTTGTTCAAATTCACTCCAAAAATTGTTTTCAAATCCATTTTTATTCTTATAGTGATAAAATTGTTGAAAATATTATCAAAAGGAATAAATCCATAAAGTTCCAAGAAATGCAGATTATTGTAATTTCCATAGCAGATAAAAATCTGCTCATTTTCTTCAAATTGTTTATAAGCTTTTAAAACATACTTTTTTTTTACTTTATCATAATAAAAATAATCAAAAGCATTAACATCCTTCAAAAATGTGTGATTGCAAAAATCATAATAAGGAACCAAAGCTCCAATCTCTGATTCGTTATCAGATGAATTTTTATAATACAATGTTCTAGACTCAATTAATGAAAATATTTTTAAAAAATCGTCTATTTGTACTTCTTTTAATAATTCTTCATCGCTTCTCATTAAAATTTCCCTTAATTTGCCAAACTCATTTTCAACATATTCTTTTTTTTTAATCATCATATCAACCAAATCTTTTCTTTTTAAAAGTTTTATCTCCTCAATAGGCCACATTAGAATGTTATCATAATCTGTAGGTAAAATTTGTAAATAAGAATGCCAAAACGATTTTTCCTTAATGTTTAGTTGAATATAGATAAAAAAGGCAAAAATTGTTTTTTTGTCAAGATAGAGATTTTTGCTTGAAATCAATTTTTTTATCAATTTGTCTTGAAAAGCATTTTCCATTGATAGAAAAATACTTTGAGGTATTTCTAATATTATTTCGTTTTTTTCGATTTTTTGGCTTGCAAGCAAACTTTTTCCGAAACTGGGGAGATGGGCGATTTTCGTCTTGTTTATGTCATTTAAATCTGATATATTTTCTTTTAACCATAGAAAAAAATTCCTCATTTTAATATTTTTTTTTATCATAAAGATTGTTGTTTGAAAAATAATTAAAAGATTGTTTTTTTATTAAAAAAATAATTATTAATTTTTAATAAAAATTCAAATAAAAAAAAAATTACTCAATTTTTTATATGGAATATCAAAGAGAAAACAGTTATGAAGAAGAAGAAGGTTGTTTCGATAATCAACCAAATGCAAACGTAGATTATCTCAATCAACAGCAGTCAAACTCTTTGCCATTTGAAATTTTCACTAAAAATGAATCGAACAATAATAATCTTGATCAAACAGTTAAAATTCTTATAAAGATCCCACAGAAAAATGAAAATGATCTTTCATTACCGCTCCTTTCGATCATAGTTACAATCTTTTCAGATGAAAGTTACGATGATTTGTTCAGACAAGTGCCTCAAGTCGCTCCTGGTGGCAGAATCTCCTTATATGCTTTAAATTTAACTCGAGTTTCCGAATTTTTCTCAGATTTAAAAAACCCAGAAGAAAGTAAAAATGAAGAAATTAAACTTTTAGTAAAAGAGATGGAAAAAGTCGGCCCTGATGCAATTCTTTTTAATTTCGAATGTTGTTCAGGATGCTATTTAATGGAATATCACTTTCCTCAAAAAAAAGAAACTCTTGAACTTATCAAATATTTAGTCGATAAAAGCCATATGGTAATGTGTAGTGATTTTGCAGTCAAAGCTTTAATAGAAGATTGGAATGAAATTTTAGGTCCGAATCCTTTTAGAAAATTAGGTGAATGCTCAGATTTTTTAGAGTTATTCTTTGAGCCAAAGACTCTAGAAGAGTCTTCATCTAAACAACTGCAAATGGTTGCACAATTATGCCAATCTGGAAGCACACATATTCATGCTTTAATGGGGACAGTGGTTTTTGGTGTGAATAAAGAAGAAGCATATAATGCCGAATATAATCTTTCAATATTGACTATTGTAACCAAAGCTGGTGGATTTGATACAGAATCACAAAAAGAAAATGGATGGACTATTGGAGAAAAAAATGGGACTGTTGGACATGCTATGCTAAAATATAAGAGTGGGGGTTTGATGCTGCTAAGTGCTGGGCATTGGATTGAATTATCAAATTTGAATGCGAATATAGATAATTTAGAAGAAGTTGCTATGAAAAATTATGCTATGGATGAAGAGTGTATGAATGAAATTAAACAGATTAAGTCGTTGGAAAGGGCCGAAGAAAAAGGAGAAAGGATTCAAAAAATGGCGAATCGATTTGTACAACAGACTGCAGCTTGCAATTATAAATCATCTAATTATCAAAAGAAAGAATAAACACGAATGTTTTTTTCTATTTGATTTATCGAAAAATTAAAGAAATTGAAGTTATGACATGCAAATACTTCAATTAATTTTGTTTGCCAACAATTGAACAGTTTAATCAAAAATCCGAAAAATAAAAAAAAAATTTAATTCATAATTTAAAATTTAAATTTTTTTTTTCACAATATTAAATTTTTTAAATTTTTGGAATTAATAATTTTTATAAATAACAAAATAAATCCTATATAATTATTTTTTTATTTAGCAAAGATTAAAACAAATTATTTTTTGTTTCCCATCATCTGAAATTTCTCATCTGTCCACACTTCATTCTGATTCACGATTGGATAATCATATCCTGCCATCTCCATATTATCTTGTTTCTGATCCTTTGGTTCGACAAATACTGCATCAATCATTGAAAAGTTTCTTATAGGCATAACTTGGGGATTCCAATTTTCTGGAGCCTTTATCACAATAGGATTAACCTTTTCATCATACCCTCTTTCATAAACCATCAACGGCAATATTATTTTATGTGATTTAACTGCAAAAAATCCTCCATATTTGATTTTTAATTTCAAAAAATAGTGATTTTTCACTATTCTCCCAATGGAAGTATTTGGAATAATGTTCAAATTTTTGTTCTTTTGTCCGAGTTCATTAGCCAATTTAAATTGGAATTCAGTTGAGACGATTTTCTTATGATTTTCAGGGATAATAACATCTTTTCTTCTGGTTAATAATTGGAAATTCTTTTTCTTTTCACATCCACTGTTCGATTTCATTTCAAGTCTTCTTAGGAGTCGCAATTCTATATTTGTGATTTCAGTTTTGCATAATTTATTATCAATTTCACATGTCAAAACAATTTCCTCTCCAACCACATAATTGTTTTTATTGAGAAAGGCATTTACCTGTGTATTGCCTCTAGAAATAAACCATAAGATCTTCGCTTCCAAAGACACGTTCTTTGAAAGAAGAGAATAATTTTCATCTCTAATTTGAAAAATGCTTAATTCTTGAGAATGCTCCATATTGCCAACAGCCTTTGGTTCTTTGCTTTCAATGAAGGCTTTCATGCGATAAATGATAAAAGAATCTATTTTCGGCGAAAGAAACTTGAAAGAAGCTGGCATATCTTTATCTAAATCAAAACTGAAAGGAAAATTCCATTGACCTTTAGGAATTTTAAGGTCTCCAAATGAATGAACCGCAATTTTGTGAGAATAGATATCACGAGAACCTTTTGGTCCTCTTTTCTTTTTTTTTTCTACTTTGCCCTTCAAGCGGTCTTTATTTCTAATTCGTTTAGCCCACTGACAAAACTCTTGACCTTCGATGACAATATGCAAGGTTTTACCAGGATATGGGTGGAGGATGTTGATAAAAATACTGCCTTTGACTGTCTCTCCTTGGAAAAAATTTTTGGAAAAAGTTTGCATATAAATTTGGCCGTATTTGTTAGCCATGTCAGGATTTTGAGAATTCCCCATTTTTTTTTTTAACTATATAGAAATTTGAATTTTTTCTTTATATTTGGAATAATAAATCTTGAATTTATGAATTATGCAATACTAAATATAGTTTTAATTTTTTAATTAAGTTTTTTTTTTTAAAACTGCAAGAAATTTCGTTTCTGTTTTTTGAAATATTATTTAATTATAAAGTATTTTTATATATTTTTTAAATCAGATAGGAAAGTTTTGTTTTTCCTTTTTTATTTAAAGCAAGAAATTTTTTCTTTCAAAAAAAAGTATTTCATTATTTTTATTCATTGCTAATTATTTTTAATTAATAATTATTTTTTTAAATATCTTTATTTTTTTTCATTTTTTTTTCATTTAAAATGGAAGATGAAACGATTGGAATAGTTGTCAAAATCATAGCAATGATTCTCATGTTTTGCATCATCGGAATCTTCGGTTCCATACCTTTGCGATTGTACGTACAAATTTTTTTCAGGAAGCCTTCATTAATTTCTTTCTTTAGAAAAAGTTTCAAGGCCAACCCAAGAGTTTTAAGTTACTCAAAAGCTTTTTCAGGAGGTCTGTTTTTAGCTGTCGGGCTCGTGCATTTGCTTCCTGAAGTAAAATTATACAAAAAAAAACTCCTTTATCTTTTTTTAAAACATAGGCAAACGAAAATTTTGCAAAATATTTTGAAGAGTAATAAAGAAAAACAAATGAAAATTAAAAATTTTTTTTGTTAAGTTCTGACGGTGGAGAGGAGAAAGAACATTTTCCTTTTGCATTTTTGACTCTGGTGCTCAGTTTTGCTCTGGTTCTGTTTATTGAAAAAATTGCGACGGATCATCATCATGGGCCTAGTGATGAAGAAAAAAAAATTAGAAAGACTATTTTACAAACAATTAATAGGGATTATTCTGAACATTATCATGATCAGGGGGAAGGAAATGAGGATCACCATCATCATCATCACCAAAAAAATGCTGTTCACGCTTCAAATTTAATAGAAAATCCAGATGATGGTAATTTAACGAACCCGATGCTTGGCAAAAGGAATGAAGATGATGAAGATGAAGAAGCTTTCAAGAACGTCATGAGAGTCCCAAATAAAATAGCAAAGAAAATGAGCTTTATTCAGGATTTAAAAAAGTCAGTAGCTATGGATCGTATATATTTCCTTTTTTTCTCTTAAAGGAAAATAATGGTTTTAAGCGAAAAATTCTCACATGCTTAAGCATGTCAACACTTTAGCACCCTTCATTTTACAAATTGCAATAGGAATTCATGCTGTTTTTAGAATATATTTTTTTCATTCGAAATGTTCAAATTTTAGGTTTTTGAAGGCCTAGCTATTGGGATTGAAAATCAACCTTCTTTGATAATTGGGATCTCAATTGCAGTGGTCTGCCATAAATGGGCTGAAGGTTTAACATTGGTAAGCTTTTGTTTTACTATTTTACAAAGTTTTAAACTGGAAATGTATGTTATTATAAGGGTTTGGCTTTTGCTGATGCCAATATTGACTTAAAAACTTCAACAATTATGATATTTATCCAAGCAATTATGAATCCAATTGGAATTGGTATAGGATGGAGTTTATCGAGTCAAGGAGATTTAATCACTGGAATCTTTGAATCAATTTCAGCAGGTTCCTATTTTTGAGCAAAAGAATTTTGAATAAATTTATCTCTTGAAAATTTATTAGGAACTTTCTTATATATTGCAACTGCAGAAGTTATTGTGGAAGAGTTTAGCATTTCAAGATATAAAGTTACCAAATTTCTTTTATTTTTGGTTGCGATCGGGTTCGTTTGTTCGTTATGGTTCATTGAACAAGCGACTGGTGGTTAAAATATTTGTTGAAATTGCAGAAAATTAAGAATTTAATCATATTAATTTTATTTTTTTCGAAAAAGGACATTAGATTTTTTTTCATTGCATTTGCATTAAGTATTTAATACAAATCAAAGAAAGCATATATGCCTATTTTTTTTTTTTTAAATTAATTCGAATTCATTTTTTAATTTTTTATGTTTGGTTATTGCCTATTTTTTTGAAATTTTTTATTTTTTACTTTTTTTAAACTTAGCTTCGGTTGCTAATTTATTAGCAAATCCATTCTCTTCTCGAGGAATGCTCGTAAATTTCACTGAGAATAAATCCTTTTTTAATTTCATCGCCTTTATTTATTTCATTTATAAAATGATTCAAAATAAAAAAAATGAATTCAAACATTTCCATATAAGTGCAATAAATGTTTAGATTTCACCTGATAATTCCCATTCATTTGCTTAATAACCAGTTGAGAATCCCCGTAACAATGTAGTTTATTGATTCCTTTTTAACTCATAATAAATTTTTTCTTTTCTATCATAAAATACCTAAATTTAAAGCAGATTTAAACCCATAAATTAATCCCATATATTCAGCTTGATTATTCGTTTTCGTTCCTATATTAAATCAAATTGTTTAATTATAAAGGAAAAAATAGACAAAATTTTGATAAATTTACCCAAATTCAATGAATTATAATAAATTTTGTCAGAATTTTCTGCAAAAAAGGCATAACCACACCCGGCCTTGTATGATTATTCATAAAATATAAAATAATATGTGGTCAAATTATTTATTTTATACAGGTCCTGGATTATATTTTGAAGCTCCGTCGAAAAACATGTGATAAACTTGGGAGGGATCTATTTTGGGTTGTGCAGTTTTAAACAAATCTTCATTTTCTTTAAAGTAATAAAAAATATTGAATTCATTTTTGGGTTCTTCCTCAGTTTTATCTGGATTTTCTTCTTCAACTGCATACATTGCTTTTTCTTTTTCATCTTGTATTTTTCTCTGGTATAATATTTTCTCTAATTGAGATAAACGCTCATGCTCTTTCTTCATAAGAGTTAAATGTGATAATGCTTGGGACTCTGTATCGAATTTTTCTATTGTTAAATCTTCTGGATAAAGCTTTTGATATTTTGTGACAGTTTGCTGAGTTTTAAAAAGTTTGGGACCGAGGATTTTGTTGGCGACAACAAAGAATTTTCTTTGAGCTAAACTCATGAAAGCCTTAAAAAATTTAAATTTTTATATACTAAAAAAGAAATAAACAAGAGATATTTAATTTAAGGTCATCAATATTAATTTTTTATGGATTAAAAAATTTTCCGAAGAAACTTTTTTTAAAAAAAAATCCTTTTAAAGAGAAGAAGCAAACTTTTTTGGAATGGATTTTTTTGCAAACTTCACTTAGAACAAAAACAATACCAAGAGGTATGTTCAAATCATAATTTATTTATTCATTTTTTAATACCTCAATTTTGTAAATTCCATAAATTTCGAAAAAGCAATTGTAAAATCCTCAAAAAAAAAAAAAAAATTCAATTAAAGTTTTTATAAATTTTCTTAAAAAAAAAATTATAAAAATCAAATTCAGAAAAAATAAATAAAATTTTAAATTGATAAGAACTGACTAATTTTGATATTATTTAAATTCTGACAGATTTTTTAAGCACCATTCTTTGCTAAACTATAAAGATGCTTGGTTTTCTTACTTTTTGCTTCACATTTTTCATCGCCTTAATCAATCTTTGTCTGAAATTTTTCAAAAAAATAGGCTTCCCTCATTTTTTTGTAAAATTTTGGGCAAAAAAAAAAAACCAAAACCAACACTTAGACATTCAAAGAAAACAGACTCATGCTTTTGAAAAAAACCAAGTAAAATCAAAAAATGTTGAAAATGCTAAAATAAAAGGAATTTATGAAAAAGAATTATCTCAACTTGGTGTTAACACTTGTAAAATAACTTCACATTTCTTTTCGATTATATTTTCACAAGACTCCTCACCAAACTTGACAAAGATAAAGCGTTTAACAAACGAGATGAAACAAATGTCAAATTTTTTACCAATTTATTATTCAAACGCAATTTTCGTTCGATATGATGAAAGTAAAATGGATGTAATGAAAGCTATGATAATGGGGGCTGAAGACACTCCATATGCTCATGGTGCTTTCCTTTTTGATATTTATTTTGATGACACTTATCCAACAACACCGCCCAAAGTAAATTTAATGACAACAGGAGGTAACAAACTGAGATTCAACCCAAATCTTTACAACAGTGGTTATGTTTGTTTGTCACTTTTAGGAACATGGTCAGGGGGAAAAAATGAAACTTGGTCAAAAGATTCATCTAATTTATTACAGGTTCTTTTATCAATCCAATCTTTAGTTATGACGGAGGGTGTCATTTTTAATGAACCCAATTTAGAGAGAAACCATGCTATTTATAAAAAACAAGATGTAGGCTATTGCAATATTGTGAGATATGGTAATGTGAAGTATGCTATGAATGATGTACTTGAGCATGCTCCGGTTGGTTTTGAAGATGTCATTCAGAAACATTTTTTTTATAAAAAGAGGGAGATCTTGAAGACCTGTCAGAAATGGCTAAATGAAGCACAAAACCCAAAAATAAATCCAGATTATTCTGGAATTGTTGTGAATCAGAATTATCAAATGGCCATTTTGTTTGCAAAGACTAAAGATGCATATTACAATGAATTGTCAAAAGAAATTGAAATTTTGAGAACAAAATTAAATTCTTTGAAAATTTAAAAAAAAAATGGGTTCTTTCTTGTTTAGTTGTTGTATAAAAACTTTTTACTTTATAATTTAAAATAAAACAGAGTTTTCGTTGATTTCCGAAATATCATATTGCTGTTTGTTGAAAAAACCAAATCTCGGGGAAATTTTTTATCTTAGCAGTTTTCCATTGTTTTAACAAAAATGAAAAAAAAAAACTGGAATTAAATCTTCTTTAAATATGTTTGGAGAAAAAAATTTTTTAGAGGAAAAAAATTAAAATTCTTTTTATGAAACTTGTTATTTTTCCCCATTTTTTTATCCAAAAAACTGAAAAAAAATTTTTAGACGATTTGTTTTTTTAAAAGTAATAAAAATTTTAATTTTTCTTTAAAAATTATCAGAAAAAAAAATACCATGAAATCAAAGTGAAAAAAAATAAAATTTTATGTGAAAAAGAATTGATTAGATTTGAAATTATTAAATTTCTGACAAGTGTTTTGAAGCAACCTTCTTCGCAAAACTTAAAAAATTAAAATTCAAAAATGTTTTATTTTATTGCTTTTTCCGTCACAATTATCATCTTCCTCAGCACTCTTTTTCTGAAATATTTCAAAAATTTTGACTTTTCCCCTTTTTTCTCAAAATTTTGGGCAAAAAAACAAAAGAAAAACCAACAAATAGATCTGCAACGAACAAATATTCCATCTCCTATTGAAGAAAGACAATTAAATTTAGAAAATGTTGAGAATGCTGAAATAAAAAGAACATATGAAAAAGAATTATTTAAACTTGGAGTTGGAAGTTTTCAAATAACTTCACATTTCTATTCGAATATATTTTCAAAGAACACCTCACCAAATTTGACTAAGATAAAGCGTTTAACAAATGAGATGAAACAAATGTCAAATTTTTTACCAATTTATTATTCAAACGCAATCTTCGTTCGATATGATGAAAGTAAAATGGATGTAATGAAAGCTATGATAATGGGGGCTGAGGACACTCCATATGCTCATGGCGCTTTCCTTTTTGATATTTATTTTGAAGACACTTATCCAACAACACCGCCCAAAGTAAATTTAATGACAACAGGAGGTAACAAACTTCGATTCAACCCAAATCTTTACATTAATGGTTATGTTTGTTTGTCACTTTTAGGAACATGGTCAGGAGGAAAAGGGGAAATTTGGTCAAAAGATTCCTCAAATTTATTACAAGTACTTTTATCAATCCAATCTTTAGTTATGACTGAGGGTATCATTTTTAACGAGCCTAGTTATAATTTAGCCAGATCTAATGCTGTTTATAAAAAACAAGATGTAGGATATTGTAATATTGTTAGATATGGCACTGTGAAGTATGCAATGAATGATGTGCTTCAACAAGCTCCGGCTGGTTTTGAAGATGTTATTCAGAAGCATTTCTATTATAAAAAGAATGAAATCTTGAAAACTTGTCAGAAATGGCTTGATGAAGCACAAAACTCAAAAGAAACAGCAGAATATACAGGATTGGTGGTTAGTCATAATTATGAAATTGCGAATTTGTTTACGAAGAATAAAGATGCCTATTACAATGAGCTGGCTAAAGAGATTGAAATTTTGAGAATTAATTTAAATTGTTTAAATATTTAAATATTTAAACATTTTTATGGTTTTTTTTATTTTGAGTTGTTGCTTACAAAACTTTATTTAATTTTCAATTTTAAAGAAATGAGAATATTCTGGGATTGATCTAAAAAAATTAAATATCGTTTTGTTGTTTTCTGAAAAAACCAAATCAATTGCAGAAAGCTTATCCTAAACAGTTTTCCAGTTTTATTTTAGAAAAAATGAAAAAAATTACATTATTTTTCAGAGTTAAATTTGGTTTGTATTTTTGCAATAATTGACTTAATTCTAAATCATTATTTAGAATTGCAATATGCAAAGCTGTGTTTCCAAACTTTTTTGAATTATTTCATAAAAAGATTATTATTCTTTTTAAAAACTTTATCTTGAGCATTAATCATGGCTCCATTATTTAAAAGAAATTGGGTACATTTGTAAGATTTTCCGAGGCATGCATAATGAAGTGGTTTCGCACCTTCCTAATTTTTTTAAATCTTCTAAATAAAAAATATAAAAATTGAATTTCTATTTACTGAACCATCTTCAATATTTACAAGATATTTGTTATCACCGACCAAGTGCTTCAAAATAGTTTCATTTTCAAGTTTGGATGCAATATGAATCGCATCGAATTCTGACTTATTTTTCATCACAAATTAACTTATGAATGTAAATTAAAATATACATGAAGTTTTCTTATTTTTTCTAGGCTTGGTTCCAATATTTTTACAATCTCCAAATTTCCTGTTTCAACTGCTTCATGGATAGGATAATACAAATTCTAATAAAATAATGAGCAAAATTTTCAGGTTGGATTTCGAACTTTATTTTTTATGTCTAATTTTGCATTATTTTCCAAAAGAATCATTATCAAATCAATATTTTCTTTGATGATAGCAATATGCAAAGGAGTATCTCCCTTTTTTTTAACTTTTGAGAAAAATACCAATTTATTTAAAGTTTACATTTTCGTTTTGATGGTTAAGGTTGATCCCTTGTTTAATCCCATAAAGAACAGCCTCTTTCCTTCCATAAAAGCATGCAATATGCAACAAATTGTGCCCATCCTAAAATTTATTTCATTTCATTTCATCAAAAACAAAATAACAAAAATACCTTTCCTGATAAAAAAATATTTGATCCAAATTTTTGAAGCAATTCAACCTCTTCAAATAAATTATTTATAGCAGCGAAATAAATAGGGTAGAGGAAATGCTAAATCATAAATAACATCTCCATTGAATTGTTTAGAAGTAAAAAAAATATACAGGGTTTTCTGTGTCCATTAAAATTTTATCTTTAAAAGGCAATTTCAAAAGTTTCTCTATCATTGTTGAATTTTTTTCAGAAAGCAAAAAATAAAGAAAATGAAAATCATTCTAAATTTTTTGAGGCTTATTAAAAAAAGGATTTTCTTACTATTTGGACAGTATTATACACATCAAACGTTTTGAAATATCGAGTAATGTTTTGATATTTTTTCTTTTTATAAAGTCTCAAAATTTTCTCTGTTCGATAGATCGTCTAATTTCTGTTAATTTTTTTTGTGAAAATGCAAACACTTACTTTCATATTTTGTAATTTTGCTCTGAAGCCCTGAGTCAATTTTTTTAGAAAGTTCATTTCTTAAAACTATAAATATCTATTTATTATGAAGCAAAATAATTTTTCAGTTTATTTTCTTTTTAGTTTTTTCAGTCAAATTTTGAAAATTTGAAACAAAATAAATATTCAAAAATAAATACAAATTTAATTCAAATTTTTTGAAATATACAAAATCCAAAAAAGAAAAAAATTCCTGCAAACTCAATGACTACAAAACGATCTTCATCTTTACTTCAAAGCAGTCTTGCCCCAACAAAACCTTTGAAAATAAACTACTCCTCAGAAATCCTACTCTTTTTCTATAAAAATTTGAACCCAAGTGATGGAATTAACTCCCCTGAAATTTATGAAAAACTGCCTGAAATTCGAACTTTCAATGATTTGCTAAACAATAATGCCTGCTTGAAAAGAATATATTCATTAATTATTGACAACATTCAATGCCAATCCTATAAAGATGCGATTTTCTATGTAGAAAAACTAATGAATTTGACAAATGGCCATCCTTTGGTGGTTTATATGCTAGGTGAGTGCTATTATCATAATGATGATTATAAAAAAGTGCATAGTCTTTTTTCGAAATACAAATTATTGAATTATAACCAAAACTTTCAAATCTTAGCTGCTCGTTCTTTAGTAATAAGAAATTAAAAATTGCCATTTATCTTTGTATTTTTAGTTAAAAAATAAAAATTTTGATATCTGTTTAAATGTTTTGGAGATGAATTTAGAGAATCCTTTGATAAATTCCAAGCTTGATGCAATAAAATTTCTTCTTATAGCACAATGCCATGAAGCAAATGAAAATAAAGACAATGCGAAGTTTTATTTATTCGAATGCCTCAAAAGAGATTCAACCTGCATTGAAGCTTTCAATAAATTAATTGATTGTTTTCTTCTAACAAACTCTGAAAGTAAAAACCCTAATAATTTTTTAATAAAAATGACTAGTTCTTTCGTTTTTTCAATATTTTAATGTTGTAAAATTTGTTAATTTTGTAATAATTCACAAGAGGAGCATTTGTTGACGAGTGTCAATTTTAACCCTGAAGATGTGTGGATAAAAAAATATTATATATCCAGGATAAAAGTTTTTTATTTATTAAAAAAAACAGACAATTAGATCTTTTCTCTAAAAGGAAGACTATTTCGATGAAAAAAGACCAATGAATTTTAGTAAATATTTGGATCAGACAATGGAAAATAATGAATTTCAACCATCGAATTCTAAGATCCCTTCAATTCAAAACAAGAAAAACACCAATATTTCAAATAATCCAGCCCAAAATCAAAAGAAAATCCTTGGGGGAATCGAAGAGGAAAGCTATTACCAGCTCTCACAAGAAAATTTCCAATATGATGTCAATAATTTAAAGCCAGAAAATTTGTTTGAGATTTTAGAATTAAGAAACGACATTGATATTCTTTGCATCAAAGCCAAAAACGCTCATGTGAAATATGATATAGCAAAAGCATACGAGATTTCTGTAAAGTAACTAAAATTTTCACTCTTTGTTATTTAAAAAACTTTTGATTTTAAATTAACATTCCTTTAATTTAAAAAAGAGCTATAAAAGAAGATCCATTATATTTTGATATAATCCCAATATATTGTGCATGTTTATTAGAGCTGAATTATTTGGGAGAATTATATTATTGTGCTCATAATTTAAGTAAAATTTATATATTTATTGGGTTATAATTTAATAAAGTCGAAAATTATTCAAACCACCCTCTTTCATGGTTCGCCATCGGGACCTATTATTTCCTGACAAAGAAATATGAGATTGCAAGGAAATATTTCCAGAAAGCCAATATCCTGGATAGAAATTTCATTTATAGTTGGATTGGATTTGGACATTCGTTCGCAATACAAGATGAATCCGATCAAGCAATGTCTGTTTATAGAACTTGTTCTCGATTATTCCCAGGGTATTTATTAAAAGAAAATATTTAAAAATTAAATGAAAATTATTTATATTAAAGATGCTATTTGGCTCATCTTTATATTGGCATGGAATATTTGAGAACAAACAATCTAAAAACTGCTTTGTTATCATTTCAATATGCCAAAGAAATCAACAGCAATGACCCTTTGATTTATAACGAAATCGGTGTGATTCACTTTAAACAAAAATCATACAATGAAGCAAAGGAGTTGTTTATGGCTGCATTGAAATTATGTGATAACACAATAAATTGCATTGTTGAAACAGTTCTTTCTAATTTAGCACATACTTTTAGAAAATTGAAGTAAAATTTGGTTTGTATTAATATTGCTTAATTTTATTTTTCTTAAAGGGATTATAAAAATGCAATAAAATTTTATGAAAAATGCATTTCTCTGAACCCAAAGAATCCATATTCATATTTTTCTTTAGCATTTACATATCATATCAGCAATCAATTAAACAAAGCTTTGAGTTATTATCATAAAGTTCTTATTTTCTTATAGTTTTTTCTATAAAAATGCTTTTTAAACTTAGAGCATTCACTATAAATATGATAACCAATTTGCTCATGATATGCTAGGAAAATGCCTGACTGACGCTGCAGAAATGCCATGGGAAAATGTTTATAATATCTAATATTTAATAAAATTTTGATTTGTGACAGTTGAATGATTTTTGAAAAAAAAATAATTATTTTTTTTAATTAAAATTTAAATATGAAATGAACAAACCAAATTTAATGAAAGGTTAGATTAATTTCTTTGATTTTTAAAGCAAATATTTCACGTTTTTAAAAATAACTCATATGCTTTTGTTTTGAGATAACCAACCAATTTTCCTGGAAGAAAATGCTCCTAAAAGTTCTTATTTCCAATAAAAATCTTTAAAAAAATTGAAATAGTATTAGAAAAAACAATATCAAATGAAACTATTTTAAAAGATTTGAATTTATTTGATAATCCATAAAATTTTATGATATTTCCTCTCTGCAATCATTTTTATTGGGTTTGAAATAAAGAATGAAAACAAAAAAATTAGTAATGTTGGATCTTGATAAAGAAAGAGCCAGTAAACAAATGGATGAAACAAATTTTGGCGATAATATTTTCTCTCTTAAACAAATAACATTTTTAAAAAAATTAAGATTTTCATCTTAAAAATAAGAATTTTTTTTTAATGTGTT
>JFJP01038990.1_pt1 | contig 14863 bp, 15 predicted proteins | sample 431651 | NCBI WGS metagenome assembly JFJP01 (sample SAMN02602958, study PRJNA72255) | Microbial mat metagenome, whole genome shotgun sequencing project. | biome: fresh water; feature: sink hole; material: water; isolation source: purple microbial (photo- and chemosynthetic) mats found in...
CAATGTATTTTGCAACAACTACAACAGCAATAAAGCTTAGTAAAGCATAAATAATGTTTACGTCAAGGTACATCTGTCTTTCTTCGAAAACCGCGATTAATGCAATAAGTCCTAATGAACCTACGGTAAGTACATCAAAAGCGATTACTCGATTTACGGTGTTTGGTCCGATTAAAAACCGGATAAAAACCAAAGCCAATGCTAAAAGCATAATACCGCCTGCAATTAGCAATAATAGTTGCGTTAGATTACTCATATATTTTTAATAATATTTTTTCGAATTTTTCAGAAATGTTCTTAGCAGCCAGTTCAGGATCACCATCGCAGCATACTTCTATCCAATGAATATACAAGTAGTTCTGCTTAATATCAACAACAAATGTACCTGGTGTAAGTGTAATAGAGTTGGCTAGTATTAGTCTTGCAATCGGACTTTTCAAAGAGGTTTCAATACGAACAATTCCCGGTTTAATTGGCAATTTGGGATTTAAAACCCTAAATAAAACATCAATATTGCTCATTATGAGTGCTCCAATAAATACCAGGATATACCAGAATGAATACATTAAACCGGATGGAGTGAGTTTTACTCCTTTAAAAATATCAGTCGAAGGACCAAATAATAGAATAGTAATAAGAATTACAATGGCTCCGATGATTAGTGTTAGTGGGTCGAATGTATTGTTCCAGAGCACCCAGAACAAAGTAAGTATAAGAAATAATACGAATCGTGATTTTATTTTTTCCATTGGTTAGTTTTTTATCGATTCAAGTTACGTAAATATTTTTATTTTTTTATACACAAAAGACCTAAAAGTCGATTACATAAATTGCTAATATCAATGTTTTCAGGATTCAGTAAAAGTTCAACATTTATAGCTACAGGAATACCCATATACACTAAAGAGAACGCTTTGTAGTCGATGTTTTTATCGAAAACACCTTCCCGAACACCATCGATAAGTACCTTTTCAATAATATCACGCTGGCCAATAAATATTTTATGTAATTTGCTTTTTAAGTCCTGATCGTTATTTACTGCAGCTTCAGATAGCATTAAAATGTTTATTCCTTTGTTTTCGATATTAAATGATATAGTCCGACACATCAATTTCTGCAATTTTTGATCCGATGGGAGAGGTTCTTCAAATATCTCTTTTAATGCACCAAGAAGTTGATTTTCTACATCCTGAATAATATCGAGAAAAATTTCTTTTTTTGAGGGATAATGACGAAAGATGGCAGCTTCGGTTATTCCGATTTCTTCGGCAACACGTTTTGTAGTGCATTTTTTAAGGCCATCGTGATAAACAATCCGCAATACGGCTTCTTTTATCTGTTCTTTACGAATTTCGGTTTTTTGTTTCATGTAAGTAAGTAATCACTTACAAAAGTATTTTCTTTTTATTTTTCCACAAAATTTATGGCATTTATTTTTTTAGGTTTTAAAACATATATTACAGAAGATGAGACAGGATAATGCTACTAGAGCGAAGAGCCTAAGAAATTGATGTAATAAATCACATCATATATAAATAGGTATACAAATTTAAAAACCTGTTTTTACCATTTTTATAAAGCAATGATAGAAACAGGTTTTTATTTTAATACGTAATAGAATAATGTTATCCGTATTCACTTATTTTTCGAAGCAGATCATAATTGGCAATAATTACAGATTTTCCGGTCATTTTAATAATCCCGTCATCTTTAAATTTCTTAAGCATTCGAATTACACTCTCGGTTGACATACCGGTAAGCTCTGCCAATTCTTTTCTTGAAAGATTCATTTCAAAATCACGATTTTTAAATATTCGTTCTGATAAACACAAAATTATATCAGCCATTCTTCCGTAAAGTTGTTTATGTGTTAAACAGAAGAAACGACCATATGTCTGAAGCGAATTCTCACATAAAATATTTATAATGGAATTTGCAAACACCACATTTTGTTTTAATACTTGTCTAAAAATATTGATGTCAATTAAGCTGGCAGTTGACTCAATATATGCCATTGCCGAATAATGAAATACATTGTTCCCTTCAAATATTGATGATAATCCTATAATATTGCCTGATGTAATAATTTTTAAAATTAAAGAATCGTTTAAGCCTTCAAGATAAACTTTTGCTAAGCCATCATTTAAAATAATAACATGCGGAGCAAAAGTTCCATGTTTACATATTACTTCCCCTTTTTTATACCGAACATCGATTGAATTTTTATTAATTAAAACTATTTCTTCGGGTGTAAGCATATCAAAGCAAATACACTTGGCATTGCTTACGGTACAACTGTTTAAGGCAGAAAAGTTTTCCATAAAAATATAAAAATATAAACCAAAAGTAAGAAATATAACAACGAATCAGAAAAAAAGTTGATCTAAATCAGTTTTTGTCCTATTCAATCTCATAATTTATAGCGAAAGTATATCATCCTAATTTTCTTATTCTATGTTAATTAAATAACAATCTTTACAATGATGAAAAGTCATATTATAGAATTTTCATCAGAAAATAAGTATTTAACACTAAAACCAATAATTATGGGGAAAAATAAAAAAATGACAATGGCTCTTTATTCAGGGAGTATTGATAAGCTTACTGCTGCAGGTGTAATTTTAAGTGGCGCTGCTGCTGATGATATGGATGTTGATATTTACGTCCTTTTACAAGCAGCACGTGCATTTAAAAAAGAAATAGCTACTAATAAGGATAAGCTATTTATGGCTGAAAACAATGAATTACGTATCGAGTTTTTAAATTCATTGAAACGCTTAAACGTAAAAGAATGGCATGAATTTTTTAAAGAAGCCAAAGAAATCACGAATGTAAAAATTCATATTTGCGGATTGGCTGGTAAAATATGGGGCGGAGAAAAACTAGACGATTTCATCGATTTAGCAGATGATATTTGTGGTATTAGCGAATACATTACATCTGCACAAGAAGCTGATGTGCATTTATTTATTTAATTAACTTAAAAATGGGAGAAAAGATAATGACAACAGAAGAATTAAAAGCATTAAAGATTGACAAATCAGTTGATGCACGTGGAACAGCATGTCCAGGACCACTTTTAGCAGCAAAAAAGGCTATTGGAGAGATTAAATCAGGACAAATTATGGAAATACTGTCAGCGGATGAAGGTACAAAAAAAGATATTCCAAAATGGGCTGCTAAACAAGGACATGATTATCTTGGGACAATCGAAGAATCGGGATTCTTTAAAATCTATATGAAGAAAAACTAAGCAACCATGGAAAACACAGATAACCCAAAGATTCTGGTTTTTTCAACGGAAAAAATTTCGGACCCCGCTATTGATCTGGCGGGGCTCCTTAAAAAACATTACCCTGCAACAGTTTATACTGTGAATGTACCTTGTTCAAGTGGTATAAAACCCAAATGGATTTTGCATGCATTCGATAAAGGATTTGCCGGAGTTTTTATAGCTGCTGATGGAACCGATTGTGCTTTTAGCGATACATGTTCTGAAAAAACTTCAGAAATTGTAACCCAAACTCACGAAATAATGAAAGCACGCAATATGGATCCTGCACGCCTTAAAATGGCTGCTATATGTTCTGTTTGCGCTGAGTCTTTTGTTAAACACGTGTCTACTTTCCATGCTTACCTTTTAGGTAAACAGGAAAACTAATATTAAAAAGAATTCATTATGATAAAATCAGAAGAATATGATGTACTTGTTATAGGAGGAGGGATTTCCGGAGCCGAAGCATCAATAAATCTTGCTAACCAAGGATTTAAAGTTCTTATTGTAGAAAAGGATTTATCAGTTGGAGGGAAAATGATTCATCTAAGTAAAGTTTTTCCTACACTTGATTGCTCTGCTTGTATAACAACTCCTAAAATTTCGCAAACAGCACGTCACCCGAATATTACCATTTATACGTATAGCCAGGTAAATGATATTGAAAAGAAATCCGAGCATAATTTTCAGGCAATCGTGACAAGATATCCAAGGTATGTTAAAGAAGAAGATTGCACCGGATGTCAGATCTGCGAAGAGAAATGTCCGGTAGTTGTTAACGACCAGTATCAATATGATTTAGTTGGACGTAAAGCAGTTTATGTACCATTTAGCATTGCCAACCCAAGAGTTGCAGCTATTGATATTGAAAACTGCAGCTTTTGTGGTGCCTGCGAGAAAGCTTGTCCATCAGAAGCTATTGATTTTAGTCAGGAAAAAATAGATATTCAAATAAATGTAAAATCTGTTGTTATTGCAACAGGATTTAGACTTTTTGATCCACTATTGATTCCCAGATATGGATTTGGAAAATACAAGAATGTTATAACAGCAATGCAGATGGAACGACAATTAGTTCCAACAAGACCATTTAATCATGTTTTAAGACCCAAAGATGGTAAAATGCCCGATAAAATAGCCTATGTTTTATGCGCTGGCTCACGAGATGAAACTATTGGAAACCCTATTTGTTCTCAAGTTTGTTGCATGTATTCTGTTAAGCAAGCCCAACTTCTTATGGGTGCTTTACCCTTGGCCGATATTACAATTTATTATTTAAACATTCGTTCGTTTGGTAAAGGATTTAACGAATTTTATCAACAAGCTAAAGATATGGGAGTGAATTTCATTAAAGGCAAAATTGGTAAAATCACTGAAACTGATAACGGAAATTTGCTCTTGCGTTACGAAGATATTATAGAAGGTGTTGTAAAAGAAGCTAAACATGATTTGGTAGTTTTATCGGTTGGTATTCTTGCAAATCAAGGAATCTCATCTATGTTTAAAGATACGCTTGAACTTGATCCATTTAACTATATAAAACAATCTGATGAATTAGCAAACCCAGCAAAAACAACGATTAGGGGTGTATATGTTGCAGGAACAGCATCCGGGCCAATGGATATTCCAGATTCCATTTTATCTGCAGGTGCTGCTTCTGCAGAAATTGCAGGTTATTTAAGACTAAGGAGATAGTTATGAAAAATAAAATTGGAGTATATATTTGTCAATGTGGTTCAAACATCTCAGATTATGTAGATGTTGTAAAAGTAAAAGACGCTGCATTAAAAGTAAATGGAGTTCATTTGGCTAAAACAACCATGTTTGCCTGTGCCGATTCAACCCAACAAGAAATCGCAAATGACATTAAAGAACAAAAGTTAGATGCCATTGTAATAGCTTCATGCTCACCTAAATTACATTTATTTACTTTCCGCAATGTGGCTATTCAGGCTGGACTAAATCCATATAATTATGTTCAGGTAAACATACGAGAACAAGGATCGTGGGCTCACTCCGATAATAAACCTAAAGCAACAGAAAAGGCTATACAATTAGTTCTTGGAGGCATTGCACGAGTAAAACATTCGAAAGAACTCGATATGATTAAAATACACTCCGAGAATGCTGTAGCAGTTGTTGGAGCTGGAGTTGCCGGAATGAGGGCTGCACTCGAACTAGCCGAAATGGGTTCCGTAGTTCATTTAATCGAACGCGAATATTTTGTCGGAGGAAGAGCATCTCAATGGAATGTATTGTTTACAACTAATGAAACAGGCCAGCAGGTTGTTTCTCGATTATATAACCAAATAATTACTCACCCTAAAGTTACATTGTACACCGCTACAAATATTGTTTCAAAAAAAGGCAGTGTAGGTGATTTTACCTTAACCTTAAAAACAAAACCTCGTTATATTAATCCGGAATGCAAATTAGACCTAAAGAAATTCCAGTTAGCAATAGATAAATGTCCAATTGAAGTAAATGATGAGTTCAATTTTGGCATAACAAAACGTAAAGCCATATTTAAAAACTACGATAGCGAATTTCCCGAAATACCTGCTATTGATTACGATGCATGCAATAAATGCGGCGAATGTGCTAAGCTTTGCGATGATATTGATCTTAATCAGCAACCACACGAAACAACAATAAATGTGGGAGCAGTATTATTAAGCACCGGATTTAATCCTTACGAACCTCCTGTTGGAGAATTCGGTTATGGCGAAGTGGATAATGTGATCACATTACAGCAATTTAAGAGATTAATTGAGCTTAGTCCCGAAAAACTAATTTATAAGGGAAAGGAAATCAAAAATATTGCTTACATCTATTGTGTAGGTAGTCGACAGGTTGATGGTGATAATAAGTATTGTTCACGCTATTGCTGTACATCGGTTATACACACAGCAATACTGGTAAAAAACAAATATAAGGGGATACAGAATTTCCATTTCAATCGTGGGATAAGAACTTATGGGAAACAGGAAAAATTGTACCATGAGGCATCTGAACAGGGAGATATATTCCTTCAATCATTTGAAGATGCACCAACACAGGTTGAGAAAGTTGGAAACGAAACCATTGTTAAAATAAAAGATATATTAACGGCAAACGAAGAACTCGAAATGAGTGCTAACTTGGTAGTTCTAGTAACAGGTATGGTTCCTCGTGAAAATGCTGATATTGTTAACCTTCTTAAAGTTCCTATTGGTCGCGATAAGTTCTTTAATGAAATACATCCTAAGTTACGCCCTGTAGAAACAGTTATTGATGGAGTATTGATTTCAGGAGCCTGTCAGGCACCACTCAATATCACCGAATCTGTAAAATCTGCTTTGGCAGCAGCATCAAAAGCGAACTCATTAATTAGCAAAGGCGAAATAGAACTTGAGCCAACCATGGCAATGGTTTATAATGATAAATGTACCTGGTGCGGCAAATGCTCTGCAGCTTGTCCGTATGATGCAATTTCGATAAAAGAGTATAATGGCAAACAAATAGCCCAAATAACTGAAGCTTTATGCAAAGGTTGTGGAATGTGCTTGCCGGTTTGCCCTGAAAATGCTATTGATCTTATCGGTTATACCGACAAAGAAATGGAAAGTATGATTGAAGCTTTAATAAGCTAAAAACAAATATTATGGGAAAAACAATTGATATAATTAAGCAAAAAAGAAAAGTTTCCGAATCGGTAAAGCAGAATATTAAAGACTTTAATGCGATGAAAAAGAAGATTTTAGCTACGATGGAAATTGAACATAAATCTATCCCACAAATAGCTGAAGAACTTCAACTTCCGTTAGATGTCGTAACCTATCATTTAATGACACTTCAGAAATTTGGATTTATTGAAGTAAGCGAATTAGATGATATGGACGAATACTATTTTTATAACCTGAAAAAGTAAGAGACATGGCAAAGATAAATCCTGATTTTGCAAAAGAAATTTTTAAATATGGGAATACTGATTTCCAAGCATGTTATAATTGTGGTAACTGTACCGCTGTATGTAGTTTATCTGATGAACATAATTCTTTTCCCCGGAAAATGGTAAGAGCAAGTGTTTTAGGATTAGAAAAAAATATTCAGAGTTCATTAGATCCTTGGCTATGTTATTATTGCGGTGAATGTTCAACAACCTGTCCCCGTGGAGCAAATCCAGGTGAATTAATGATGTCGTTGAGACGATATTTAACCGCTTCATATGATTGGACGGGTTTGTCAAAGAAATTTTATACATCAAAAATATCGGAGTTAATTGCAATTTTTATTTTTTCAGCACTAATTCTGGTTTTATTTATTTTTTATCATGGGCCAATGGATACAACACTTACCGAACAAGGTGGTGTAAAACTAAATACTTTCGCTCCATGGAAAACAATTGAAATAGGTGATTGGATTATGGCAGGCCTATTATCTTTCTTTTTAATTACTAATGTTTTTAATATGTTTCTTAAAGTGATTATTAAAGATAAGACTGTTAAAATTCCATTAAAATTATATTTTACAGAATTATGGAAACTTATTTTTCACTTTGCAACTCAATGGCAATTTAGAAAATGTAATACCAAAGACGATAAGCCAAGTGACGTAAAGAAAACTTTAACGTATTGGATTATGCATTGGTTACTTATGTCGAGTTATATAACATTATTTACAATGATTGTAGGATTTTTATGGTGGTTCCAAACAGACGAAATACATAATTGGTGGCATCCACAAAGATTATTAGGATATTACTCTACTTTAGGATTGACTATAGGTATTATTTATTTCTCAATAAATAGGATTAAAAAAGATATCGAAAAAAGTAAATTTTCACATTATACTGATTGGACTTTCCTGGTGTTATTATTTCTAACCACCATTTCGGGTATACTGGTTCATTTATTTAGGATAAACGGAATGCCTTATGCAACATATTATATGTATGTTTTTCATTTAATGGTTCTTTTTCCTATGCTTATGATTGAAGTACCTTTCTCTAAATGGTCTCATTTGGCTTATCGACCATTTTCAATTTACTTTAATAATTTAAAAATCGCAGCAAGAAAAGAAGAATAAGAAAGATCAAATAAAAAGTAAAAGGAGATTATAATTGGTCTCCATTATTGTTTCCCTATTCTCCCTTAAAATCCATTTTGTAAGGACCTTTTTGTTTATGTTCTAATGGAACATTAGGAATCCATTCCAATGGAAAAATATCTTTCGGTTCAAGTTCAGTTATTTTATAAAAATCAGGCTCCCCAAGTTTATACCAAACGCTATCAATTTTAGTATATATACTATCACTTATTAATAATGGCTCTTCTGTTTTTTGCAACCTGAAACTAGCCTGTAATTCTATTCCATTTGCCAGATATACTTTTCCCTCACATTCGTATTTTCTTCCATCAATCGGTATTCGCTTAAACCTTTCCTTTTTTGAAGCACATGGACCAATCCAAACGAAAACATCTTCTTTTTCGGCAATCTGTATTGCATACTTCTTAATATCTTCGATTTTTAGGGACATTCTCTTTTTTTTAAAGCTAAAATATGTTAAAACATGTTCTTAAGCATAAAATATGAGAATACCTTCATCATTTTAAAAACTGATTTAAGTCAGGTTTTATGCTGATTCAAATAAAATATAGATTGGTTTATAAATAAAAATTAGGTAAAAAATACAGATCGCAAAATTTGATTATGATAAATATTTGATGGTAAGGAGATTATTAATTCAATGTATTTCCAGTTAATTTCTCGTACTCTTCTCTCATTAGTTTGAGTTCTTCAAAATTCTGGCGAATTTCTTCTTCCTTTTCGCTCATTAATTGCTCTTGCTCTTTATATTTTTCAATAAGCTGAAGGTTTTTCTCATTCATTCGGGTATTATTCAGTTGAGAGGCAATATTTAACGCAATGCGTTTTACAAATTCGGTTTCAAGTTCGGTGAATAATTTAAAACTTGCAATCTCGAGCATACCAAAAACATTTTCTTCAATACTTAATGGAACAATAATTAATGATTTAGGTTTTGCTTCACCCAGACCTGATTTGATTTTAATGTAGTTTTCAGGAACATCATTAATAATCATTACTCTATTTTCTGTAAATGAAGCACCCATCATTCCAGTATTGGTATAAACTTTTAATTTGTTTTCACGAACATCATTGCTGCATCCAAAATCGGAAACCAGCTCAAGATATGGTTCTTTTGTATCAAATTCGTTTAAAACATACAACACACCGAAATTTGCTCCAACATATTTAACCAGCTTTGAAAGTACCTTATCACTTAATGCCTTAAAATCATTTTTGTTATCAGCCAGAATATCATTTATTTGAGCTATACCAATATTTATCCAATTTTGCTGTTGTTCTTTCTTTTGATGAAGAATTAAAAGATCATGCTGCGATTGTAATTCTTTTGTACGTTCGAAAATGTTTTTCTCCAGATTTTCTTTTTCATGAGTTAGCTGGTTACTTAAATGTTCGTTTTGATTTATTGCTTTGGCAGATTTATATGTAATAGTTATTGACTGGATTACCATAAAAGTTACAAGGCCATATGGAGCAACATAAGCTGTCTGGATTATTCCCATACTGCTTAATACATCATTAATGGCTGTTGCATAAAGAATAAACATCCCAATAAAAGTAAACAAAGCTGTTTCGCGTTTACGCAGAGCAGACAGCAGAAGTACTCCGAAGGTAACATACAATCCGCCGATAAGTATATAAATCTCGAATAAGGTCCTAAATTTTCCATAAAAATTTGCAGGAGTAATAAAAACCAGAAGTGTCACAAAAATACCAAATGCGATTAAAGCATTCTTCATTATTTTAGGGAAATCATCTTTAAATAAGCTGTAAAAAAATAATGCAAATAATGGAATTGTTCCAAAGCCAGAGAAATTATCAAGTTTTACTAATAACTCCCAATTTATGTTCGGGAAAAGATACGTAATTATGCGGTCTTCTGTCGATATGTTTCTCAAAATCATTACAATACAAACAATGCTGAAATATAAATTGGAAATATCGTTTCGACGGAATAAATACATATTAAGGTGATTTATTCCGATTATGAGGATTATCCCAATAATAATAAGATTGAGAATATCCATCCATCTTGAGCTTGATCTTAAATTATCAAAAGTGCCGAAATATATAGGTTTTTGCAAACCTGCTCTTTGATGCGAGAAATTTGAAACCTGTAAGATAATTTCTATTTTATCTGTTGGACCTTTCTCGGGATCAAGAATAAATGGGATATCCTGATATTTAAATCGGGGCTTCGAATTACTTTCAAGGTTTCCTACTTTGCCTGTTTCAGATAAAAATTCTCCGTTAATCCAAAGTTTATAATTTGTAAATACTGAAGATATTTTTAAACCATAAATAGTACGTTTATTATCAGGTAATTTTTTAATATTTATCCGATAGGTAGCAAATCCTTCGTTTGAAAGTTTGGTGCCCTTTACAATGTAATTAGTCCATGATTTAGGTATCTTAACATAAGTAGGTATAACAGCTTCTTTTTCAGAAATAAAATCCTTAGGTTCTAATAGTTGTTCCCAATAAAATTCACATTCACCTTGAAGCTTAATGTTTTTAGATTTTTCAATATCAATAACACTCAAATCTAAAACACCTTCTTTAATCTGAGTATTAAACTCAGAAAATGCAGATACTGATATTAAATAGAATACTAAAAATACAGGAATAAAGAATCTGAATTTCATGGTTTTGATTTTTCAAAAACTAAAGGTTAAATCTAAGATTTTTTTTGAAATGTAGTACAACAATTGAAATCATTTTTTAGTTGAAGCAATATTCTTTGAACAAAAACCTAAGTTTTTAGTATATTAGTCAGAAGCATTAACTATAATTTATAAATTCACTATAAAAAGTTTTTTTGGAGAATAAGCAAATCATTACCAGAAAAGATCTTAAAGAAATTGCTACTCTATTTCTTAAGTTAGGAAGTGTCGCCTTTGGTGGACCTGCAGCTCATATTGCAATGATGGAGAATGAAGTAGTTAGAAAGAGAAAATGGATGAATCATGAACATTTTCTTGATCTTGTGGGAGCTACAAATCTTATTCCAGGACCAAACTCCACTGAAATGACCATGCATTGCGGTCACGAAAGAGCCGGTTGGAAAGGTCTTGTTGTGGCTGGTGTTTCGTTTGTTTTTCCTGCAGTAATTATAACCATGGTATTTGCCTGGTTGTATCAAAAATACGGACAACTGCCTAATGTAGAGCCATTTATTTATGGTATTAAACCTGCAGTTATTTCAATTATCGTTTTTGCGGTTTATAATCTTGGTAAAAAAGCATTAAAGAGTATTGAACTTGGTATATTGGGCTTAGCCACACTTATTGCATGTTTGCTTGGTGTAAATGAAATTGCAGCCTTGTTTTTCTTTGGTTTTGCAGGTATTCTGTTTTATTTTTTTAAAACTATAAGAAACAACCTGAATAGCCTTGTGCCGATAATTGGAGTTTCATTTTTCCAATCATTAAACCTTACTATTTTCTGGACTTTCTTAAAAGTTGGATCAATACTTTACGGAAGTGGATATGTGTTGTTTGCATTTCTTGATGCTGAGCTGGTATCAAAAGGATTCCTTTCGCGACAAGAACTTGTTGATGCTATTGCCGTTGGTCAGTTTACTCCAGGTCCGGTTTTATCAACAGCAACATTTATTGGTTGGCAATTGAATGGATTCTGGGGAGCAATACTAGCGACTATTGGAATATTTCTTCCTTCATTTATGTTTGTGGCTTTACTAAATCCGTTAATACCAAAACTGAGAAAATCAAAATACATGTCGGCATTTCTCGATGCGATAAATATTGCCTCGGTGGCTGTAATTCTTTCCGTAGTAATTTCGATGGGAAAAGAAACCATTACTGATTGGCGAACTATTGCTATTGCATTGCTAAGTTTTGGTGCTATAATCGTTTTTAAAAAATTAAATTCAGCATTTATAGTGATTGGAGGAGCCCTGGTTGGTTATTTATTGTATTTGATTTGATTTTTCAAAGAGAACTAAGCCCTACGAGGATTTCAAACCCTCGTAGGGCTATTTTAAATAAAATTTATTTCACCACCATCATCGATTTAACATGATGCTCCCTATCTGTATCAAGCATAATGTAATAGATTCCATTCGACAGATTTTCAGATGTAATATCAAATTTATAGGTTCCTGATGCAGTATTTTCATTTACAAGCGTTGAAATGGTTCGCCCTTGAAGATCTTTTATCTGCAAAATAACCGGAGAACTTTCTTTCAACGTAAATTGTATTGTTGTTGATTCCGAAAATGGATTTGGATAGTTTTGTTCCAGCATTATCATCGATTCAACAATCGGAGTTTCAATTCCAGTGGCTGTCATCGAAGGGCTCCCTGCTGCAACCCATGCTGTATAAATTAATTCGGCCAGAGCATGTGATGCATCTTTAAATAATTTAATAGTAAAATTTTTTGAGTAATTCCAAAGGGCCGTTTTATACTGGCTTGAATAATAATCACTTGAAATACTTTTTGCATAATCATCAGCTGCAATTACAGAATCAACGTAAATATAATTTGCATAGATATAATTAAATATATACTGGTTAATATCTCCAACTGTCGAAATATTCTCTCCTGAATAGGTAATTTGTGAAATATAAGAGTTTATCATTGTTGATTCGTAGCGCGAATGAATCCCATCATTGTCAGTATCATAACCATTATAGTTTCTAGTGATATGCAAAGGCATATGTCCATCGGCAACATAATGTCCCAAATCTGAGGCAAATAATACTGCTTTATTCCAATCTTTTCTTTGAAAACAGCTTTTTAATGAATCATATGTTGTAAGGGTAGCCCAAGGTAAAATACCATTATCGTAAACAAAAATGCTGCTATGGGCAGCAATAGCTCCGCTTAAAGTTTGTGGTATAGTCCCATTAGAAAGAAACTCTGAGTAGTTATCGATATCAATGTAATGTTTTGGACCTTCGCTGCTATCCCATGCTTTTCTATCATCGGCATCTGATGCATGGTCGGCTAGAGTATTGGTCCATGAATAGAACTGACTCATTTCCTCATTAAATGATAAAGATGAAGCATAGTTTATTTTATAATGTCCTGTTCCGCCCCAGCTAATCAAAACAATTGCAAGAACGATTATACCTATTCCGAAGATTAATTGTTTTTTCAAATTAATTAGTATTAATGAATCACACAAAGGTAACCTATTTAGTAAGAACCAGATTGTCTGTTAAATAGTAAAAACTATTTTTTTACAGGTATTTTTTAGATATTTGTTCTGTAAAAAATCAAAAAAATATGAAAATCATTGGATTGTTAGGAGGAATGAGCTGGGAATCATCTCTTGTGTATTACAAAATTGTAAACGAAAAAGTTAAAGAAAAACTGGGAGGGCATCATTCATGCGAATGTGTTATGTACTCAGTCGATTTTGATGCTATAAAAAAACTACAGTTCGAAGGCAACTGGGATGAACTTACTCATATTATGATTGATGCTGCAAAAAAAATTGAAAAGGGTGGGGCGGAAATGCTTACTATTTGCACCAATACAATGCATAAAATGGTCCCCGATATTGAAAAAAATATTTCGATCCCAATAGTTCATATTGCCGATGCAACAGCAGAAGTAATCAAGGCGAAGGGAATTAAAAAAGTGGCTTTGCTTGGTACCCGATTTACCATGGAACAGGATTTTTATAAAGGTCGGTTAACTCAAAACCACGGAATAGAAGTTTTAATTCCCGAAGGTAATGATTTGGAACAAGTACACAATATTATATACAATGAGTTGGTATTGGGTGAAATTAAACAATCCTCAAAAGAAATTTACAAACTAGTAATTCAAAAACTTGTCGAAAGAGGAGCGGAGGGAGTAATTCTAGGCTGTACAGAAATACCTTTGCTTATTCAACAAGAGGATTGCACAGTTCCGGTTTTTGACACTACCCAGATACATGCTGAGAAAACAGTTGAGTTTGCGTTGAGATAAACTTACCGATTTCTTTTATAGGAATAGCCCTACGAGGGTTCGAAACCCTCGTAGGGCTATTTTTGTTTTTTTATATAACTATTTCATAATATCTTACGTCGAACTCAGTTTAATTAATAAAAAATCCCGACGAGGGTTAAAAACCTTCGTCGGGATTATAAAAAATAAATTATTTCTTAATAAATTGTTTTACCAATGGTTCTTTTTCATCATCTACAGAAATGATGTATGAACCTGTGGGTAACTCAGAAATATTAATTTCTTTGTCACTTCCTTCAATATCAACAGATTTAATAAGCATTCCGATCAAATTATAAATGCGGATTTTGCCATATATTGTTCCATTGTTTACTCCAACAGTGATATAATCAATAGCAGGATTAGGCCATACATTTATTTGAGTATTTTCTTCATTACCCAGTAATTCAGCAAATGGAGTTTCTTCAGATAAATTAATCATGGCTGCATTTACAACATTTACTGTGTAATCTTCCACTTCGCCATAACTGAATGTTTCGCAAGCAGTTGGTGCAGCATTATATTTCATGGTTACTCTC
>JFJP01027291.1_pt1 | contig 14861 bp, 18 predicted proteins | sample 431651 | NCBI WGS metagenome assembly JFJP01 (sample SAMN02602958, study PRJNA72255) | Microbial mat metagenome, whole genome shotgun sequencing project. | biome: fresh water; feature: sink hole; material: water; isolation source: purple microbial (photo- and chemosynthetic) mats found in...
ATTTATTTTAAATAAAATGTTCTTTTTTTGTAAAGAGGGAAAATTTTATAATAAATAAAAAATAAAATCAATTAAATGAAAGAATTTCTTTAATAGTAAATGATCAATGTTTTGTTTTCTTGAAATTTCAATAATGTAATTAAATTGATCGAAGTTCTTAATTTACACAAATGGAAAATAATAGTATTAAATAATTAAAGTAATTTCTTTTGTTTATCAATCAAAGTCTCCAAATAAACAATTTCATCTGAAAAACAGCTTTTTTCTTCATATATTTTTCTAAAGTCCATCACTTTACTCTCTTTTCCCATTAAAAGCACAGTATCAAGTATAAAATCTATGCATTTTAAGCAATTTAACATTTTTCCTCTCTCACCCAAATGATTTTTCTTCACAATTTTTCCTAATTCACCCAGATTTTTCTCTAAAAAAGCTTTTCCTAACTCAGAAATCATATTATTCAAAGTTTTCACATCAAAATTTTTGTTGCTAAAGTTATTAAACAAATCCAATATCTTAGCATTTTGCTTCAAAGAGTCTAGAATATATTCTTTTGTGAAAAAAACTATCAAATCTTTCAAAAAATCCGAAAAGAATTTCAGTTCTTTTTGTAAAATCTCAGAAAAAGCATTAAGAATTTTAGAATGCTGGGCTCTAAATTTATTGTTTTTCTTTAATTGTTGAACAGAACCCAAATTTTGTTCACATAATTTCTTCACATAAAAAGCCAAACAAATCAGAAATTTTTCCAAAAAAAATTCTTTATTTTTAGACAAATTCCTCATTTCCACATAATTATTAAAAATCTCAAAAGAGACAAAATGTAAAAAACCTGAAAGATTTCTATTATTCTCAATTTTTTTTCTCATCTCCTCATACTCCTCCTCGTCACCCTTTTTCCCAGAACATAATTTGAACAATTCCTCCCAGCAAATCCTTTTTTCTTCAGAAATAACCAAACTTCTCTTCAAAATACTCTCAGTTAGTTCCGAAATCTTCACATTTGGTTTAAAAATCAAAGGTTTGGTCAAAATATTATTCAGTAAATCTCTTTCATCAATGCCAATCCAAGGGGTTCTCCCAAAAAGCATCTCGTATAAAATCACTCCCAATGACCAAACATCACATTTAGTGCTATATTTCTGATTTTGTAGAATCTGAGGAGCCATATATAAAGGACTCCCAACAAAGGATTTCAGTAAGCTTGTATTAAAATCGTCAACAAAACGCGAAAAGCCGAAATCAGCCAATTTGCAAATTTTTTTCTGAAAAAGAATATTTGCAGGTTTTAAATCTCTATGTATGATGTTTTTTTTGAGAAGCTCGCGAAAGCCATCGAGTAATTGCGTATAAATTCTGAGTGCTTCTTGTTCAGGGATAACCCCAGTAATTTTTTCCTTAAGACTGCCCTCTTCACAAAACTCAGTAATGATATAACAATTATCGTTTTGGTTGATGACTTCAAATAAATGAAGCACATTTTTATGATTTAGGGATTTTAATGATTTAATTTCATTGGAAAGTTGTGTTTGGTAGTAAGCTTGTTTGGGGAGTTGCTTTACGTATATTACTTTTATTGCGACTTTCTCTTGGGTTTTATTATTTTTCCCCTCATAAACTTTACCAAAGGAACCAACACCTAAGAGCGTTTTGGAAGAATAGGAATATTTGCCAATGGTAATCATTATAATAAATAGTTTGGGATGTTTTGTTGATTAATAATTTTATGATTAATTTAAATATATTTAAAAAAAGAGAGTTGAAAGAGTTTTAATAAAGAAAAAATTTTTAGATAGCTAATTTTTTAATAAAAAATTCAAAATAAAAATCATAAATTTTTAAAAAAAATTTTTGTTTTTGATTTTTTTAGTTCAAATAATAAAAAATAAATCTTAAATAAATTGAAAAAATGGACAAAACCTCGAAAATCAAACATCTAAACTATTTCTTAGAAAATCTAACTTTCCTCGAGAAACCAATAAAACCGATAGAAATCGCTATAATCAACTATTCAAACAAGATCCTGCTGATAATAACTCAATTGAATAAAATGGGAAATATTGTAATAAAAATATTTTTTAAAACAATAAAATATTAAGAAAACAAATAGATTTATTCATCATCTGAAGGTCTTCCTGAAATGAAAGAAGGCCTTGATATCAATTATAATATTCAAACTTTATTTGGTTCAAGAGATTATGAAGAATTTCATGAATTAATTTCGCGGGGAGTATTAGAAATATTGAATAATGACATTTTCCTGATAAAAGAAATGAATAATAAGGGAATTATGTTTGATACAAAGAATTTTTTAAATCCTTTCAAAGGGAAACCTTTGGTTTTATCAATAAGTTTAGAGGGAAACAAAGAAATTAATGAAGAATTGGAGAAATTTTTATTTCAAAAAATAGTATTTTCGATTAAAAGTAATATAATAAATTTTCTGTTGTTGTAATTTTTCGAATAAATGACCATTTTTTTCAATAAATGCATATTTATTTTTTAAAAATAGCCAAAAGTATATAAAGAACAAAAATTTTTGAAAGGAAAAAAAAATTTTTTTAAAGATGATTAAAAAAAAAATAATCAAAATTAACATTTCAAAGATTTTCAGAAGCTTAAAAAATGAAATTTTTTATTCACATATTAAAATCTTTTATTTTTTCGGTTTTTAAAGAAAGAAAAAATTTTCTGTTTCAAGCATTTAAATTTTTATTAATTTTTCAATGCTTTAGAATTTTTTCATTATTGGACCAAAAATTCTGCAAAAATACTAGGAAGATCATTTCGAAAAACGACCCAATCATGAAAATTAGCTGTGTTTTATAGGGAAAATAGCAATCCCCATAAGATCGATCATAAATCACAATAGAAAAAATAATGAAAGTCACTTTGAAACAAATCCCAAACAAAAGAGAAAACTTAGCAAATTTCATAATCCAAACCTTTATTCGTAAACGAAAACTAGCAAAAATATTAAAAATAAAACATATTATATAGCAAATATTCCCCAAAAACGCTAAAATCAAATAGGGAACATATTTATCGCAGCCAGAATCTCGAATAATCAAAGCATGAAGGATACATAAAACAAAGAGTAAGAGGAATACTCCATATATTATGAAGATTGCGGTATAAATTGTGTGCTTTAGCTTTAATTCTTTTCGATAAAAGGTTTGAGCATTTTGCAAGAGGGGATTGTCCAACATTTTTTATGAAAATGTTATGAATGTTTTTTTTGTAAATTTAATTTTTTTTGAAGAACGAAAAAATTTAAAATACAAAAATTTTCTTGAAAAAAAAAAATTAAAATAATTGAAAAGAAAAAATAAAAGTTTTCAATTTTTTGCACAAAAAATTAAAGCATTCATTTTTTTAACCAAAACATATTGAATTATTTTTAAAAAAATGGAAAGTCTGCAATTTTTTAATTCATAAAAAAGGAAAAATTAAGAAGTTTCTTTGGAATAATATATATGACTAAAAGAAAAATGTTTGACTTATTTAGCAAAATATTTAATTATTCTTATTTTTATATTCAAAACAAAACATAACAAAAACAAATTCACTTAAAACCAAAGAAACTTCAAAAAATATAAAAGAAAATAATATTACAAATCATAAAATTTCAAAAAATCATAAATTTTTTTCGATTCTCCTCTGATTTATTTATTTCCAAATGTTTTATCAATACTTTTCTGCAAAAAATACAATTAACAAATTTAAAATCAAATAAAAATTTTCTTACTACTCCTTTTGGTGTTAAGAAAATTTTTTTTTGTGCAAGATTATTCATGATTTTGCCTCCTTTTTTCAATATATATTCATTCAAATTGCTTTCAATATCACTTTTCCCTCCAGGTTTCTCATAGAAATTATTTGAGGATTTTGTGAGATTTGAATCTATTGATTTTCTTAAAGGAACAATCGCGACTTTTTTATTATTTTCTTCAGTATTCATATTTGTTTTTATTTGTAATTCTTCTTTTTCTTTTATGAGTCTGGTTTTTTTCTCTGAAGACAAAGAACCTAATAAATGTTCATCAAAAATATGCGTTTTGACGTTTTTGTGAATATTATTGAAAGAATCCTGTGTTTTTTTCATTATTTTTTCTAATTCCTGCATTTTTTTCTCAAAATTTATGGCGATCTTCACAAAAAATTTATAATAATATGATAAAAAAAAGAAAAAAAAGACTGTTATTGCTGAATTGTTTTCTTTGGTGAAAGCATCGAAGGTTTTCTCCAATTCTTGGTTCATTTTCACCAGTTTTATATTGTCATTCTTCAATGTAATCACCTGATTTTCTAGGAAGAACACCCTTTTTTCTAAATTTTGCATGGTCTTCATGATGTTTAGAGTGTCATTATTGGTAGTATTATTATTATTGATCACATTTTGGTTATTATTCCCACATTTAAATAGATTTTGTCTGGTTAAAACCAAAGAAATAGTTTTCTGATGCATGTTCTTCTCATTCTTATTCCCGATTTCAATGCCAATGGCCTTTTTCTTTATAAACCCATCTTTTTCGAACAAATTCTTCCCTTTATTCTGAAAAAAATCCACTGGAGATTTATCTTTTCTGATGAGATTATCATCAATTTCATTATTTTGTTCAGGAATCACAAAAAAATTTTCATTTTCTTCTGTTATTTGATATTTCTGTCTTATTTGACTCATCCGATCCTCGAAATTGCTGCTTTTCGATGTTTCTAGCTCTTTGACGTATTTAAATTCGATATTCTTCTTTTTGCCAAACTCGAAAATATCCGAAGCATTCTTCAAATCACTTTTCTTGTGATTAATGATAATTTCTTCGGGAGTCAGATCCAGTTTCTCAATGAATATCTCCTTCTTATTTAAATCTTTTTGCTTTGATTCAGAAATTATTTTGTTTGTTTGATCAGCACTGAGAACAATCTCTTTGTTAATACCATCAAAATTAGAAGAAATTGTCTTGTGAAGAGTCTTTGGAGTCTTTAAAGGGTGGCTTTCTGTGTCGAATTTATCAGTTTTTGATAAATTATTTTCTAGGTAATTGTCGAAATTAGATTTTGTTCGACGGTGGATTTTTTTCAGGAAACTGTTGTTTTTTATTGTAAGGTCGAGGATCTCCATTGGTTTTGGCTGTTTATTATTGAAGAGGCAGTTAGTTATAAATCAATTTATTTCACGAAAGGGAGAAAAAAGTTTTTTTATAATAAATGATCTTCGAAATTAATAAACGTTTTTTACCCAATAAGAGGAATTAAGAATAAAAGAAATAAAAAATTTTCTTAATCATTTTTAAAATGTGTTTTAAATTGTTGCTCTTTTTTTTAAAAAAATAAAAATAATGAGCTCTTTTTCAATTTTCCTTTAACAAATCAAACCAAACTCTAAAAACGATCCATGGAAATGATAAAATTGCTGGAAAATGTTAATTTAGATGCAAAGGAAAATAAGTCTTTGGGGTCAAAGAATTACGTTTTTTAATTGAAATCTATACAAATTTTTGGGCAAGTTCAAGGAAGAAAAACAATTATTTTTTTAACAATTTTCTTGTATAATATCGATTTTCTAAAAGAGTTTGATATTCAAAATCTTCTGGATAGAATGGTATATTATGGATGGGCACATCCAAATTCAAAAAAACTTTGATATGAGAAATGACTTGAACTCAGATCAAAAATAAGCTAAATGAAAACAACAAATGAGCTAACCAACCAGAAATGAGCTAACCGAAACCAAATATCATTTTAAAAATGCATCAACAGAAATCATTAATTTGATAAACGCTTTGAATGGTGTTCAAAAATAAATAACTATATCAGAGAAAAAATTGGAAGGTATTTTAGGTATTGTATAGAGATAAAATTAATAAGTTTTCATTTATAAATTGTTTTAAATTTTTGTATTTTTAGAAAAAAAATTATGGTGAAACTAAAAGAATTGCAATGGATATGTATGTATACAGGAGCATTTTCCAAAGAAAAGGAATAGTGTTGTAAAAGTTTTCGGACGATAAATCCAAATTTTCCAACGAATTTTTTTTATTTATAAGGATTTTATTCATTGATTTTTTTTATTTTTCATGTGATGATTTTTATTTATTAGACATTATATATTTTAAAAAAATTTATAAACATTGCTTTTAGTAAATAAATATAATAATTTTTTTTTAGAAATTCTTAGATCAAAAAAATAAAATAGTTTTTATTTTTATTTAACTAATTTACACTCATTTTCTTCTTTCAACCTGTAATTCCTTAATTCTTTTGCTGGAAAGAAATTTCATAAATATCATCATTGCTCATAAAGATCTGTTGCTTTTCAATATTCTCAGCCAAAATTTCGACAGTCGTTTTTTTGGGCTGCATGACTTTCAGCTTTTTATCCATATCCTCTTCGATTAGTGCAAGGCTTTTCTGTAAATTCTTGAGATTTTCCAATGATTTCGAAGAAGAAGTTTTCGTGATTTTTTTCTCTTTTTTTTCATCGAAAAAATCCTGCAAAGTTTTTTCGAAGCCATCGATTGTTTTATTCATTAAAGCAAAACTATCATCGTTTTCTTTGATATTTTGTTGTTTCGAACTTTTTTTTTCATCAAAAAAAATTGATAAATCCTCAATATTTTCTTTTTTGATCATTTTTTCTTTAGAGTTTTTATTTTTCGAGCTCTTAACTTTTTTTTTCATTTGTTTTTTTAATGGTTCCTTTTTTATAATTTCTGGAGATTTTGAAGAGTTTGAATATTTCTTTGAAGAATGTGAAGACTTCTTTGAAGATTGTGAAGATTTTTTTGAAGATTGTGAAGATTTATTTGAAGAATGAGAACATTTCTCTGAAGAATTTGAAGGTGAATTGATTTTATTGGTGGAATTCAAAGTTTTCTTTTCAAAAGATTTGTTGATTGGCTTCATTATGTTTTCAATATCGATGGCATTCCAAAAAGTATTCGGTTGTTTTTTGTTTTTTTTTGCTTTGTCTTTTTCTTGAGCGTAAACTTTGTTCAGATATATGGAATTCGCATTCAAAAGGTGAATGTCTGTAAAAAAAGAACGCTCTTTTTGAGAAAAAATTGACATATTTTAATTTTTTTTATTTAGTATGATTTTTTTTCTTAGAGTTTTTTTAAATTCAAATTTAAGAAATTAAGAAAGAAAAAAATTACGAAAAATTCTAACACTTCTCCAAAAAAAATTTAATTTATGATGAAATTTTAATTTATTTGTTGTATGATCTATAGCCTTTAATAGTTTGCCTCTGGAATCCGTTATTATAGTACCTTTAGGTGTGATGTTTTCGTATTTTAGATTATGATGGATGATAGTATCCTCTAACACCAAAAAAGTAGAACTCATTTTTTAAAAAAAAAACTGGATTTTTAAAATAGTTTTTTATTTTTATTAAAAAAAATATTAATATTACTTCAGTGAAAATTTTATTTTTATCATAATGCTTTCAATTAAATGGAATTAATTACTCGAAATTAATTTTCTGAAAATTGATAATAAAATTTGTTTCAGCGAGGAATCAAACTTTATTGAAAAAAATTGGTAAATATTTCTTTATGTATTAATTAATTGGAAAATTAATATTTATATTTTTCAATCGTTGATCAATGCGAAAAAAATCCCAATTTTAGGATCTTCTTCCTCAACAGATTTGTTAAGAGAAGAAATAAGCTGTTGAAGGATTTGTTTTAGATTTACGTTTTCTGCTTTTTGTGATGTGATCCCTGCAATTTTGGAATCTATTACAGCAGCAAGTTTTTTTGTTTTTTCATAGATTCTTTCAAGAAATACTTCATCTTTTTCTTTTGAAAATATCAATGAGAACAAATTCTATAAAAGAAAAACATAAAAAAAAAATATTTTTTCATTTTTAAATTACTTCAATTTCTTTTTTCATTTCTGAAAAAATGCTTTCATTTTTTTCGACAATTTTTATTTCCAAGCTTTTATAAATAGTAGCTAATTTATTTCTGCCGAATTCAAAAGCAAGTTTAAAATTCTTTTCTACTATTAATTTCAAATATTTAAGACAACAAAGCTCAAAATTCACCTTTGAAAAACAATTTATTCCATTATTATTCAAATTATTCAAATAAACTTCAAAATCTTCTTCAATATTCGGATTAATTTTTTTGGTTAAAAGCAGGCCTTCCTCTATTTCTTCATTAAGAATTAAATGACTAATTTCAAGCCTGGTTTGAATTAAATGGGTATCTTCTAATAGTTTAATTTTCTTTGGAGTATTTTCCATTTTTCCCAATAAACATGAAAAAGTTTCAAAACATTTCTTTGAATAATTTTTACTGTTTTTTTGAAAAAAATAATCTATAAAATGTTGCCTGATTGCATAAATAATCCAGAATGCATTCAAGAGTAATATTAGAATAATCGGAATTATACTGCAAATCTATTTCTTTTAAGATGGTTTTTTGCAAAGATTTTTGATACTTTTCATAATCAAATATAAATAGTCCTTTGCTGAAATTGGCCTGAAAAAAAAAATAACCAAAAATTTAAAATTATAGTATAAAAAATATATTGACATGAAGATAAACTCCTTTAGAACCTAACCCCACACAAGGATAATATTCTTCATTTTCTTTTAAAGAAATATTTTTAACATCCTTCCAAAATAAAAAGCAAATGAATTAATAATATTAATATATTGAGTGAACCAATGCTTTTCCACGAATTGTGAAAAAAATTGTCTTCATTTCAAAATTTATGCAACATCCCACAATAGTGTCTTCAAAGGGTTTTGTGTATTTCATTTGATTCGAGCCCTCATAAAATTTCCCGTCATTATGCAGACCAAAAGATTCACTATCTTTTCCTGGAAGTCTATTTAAATTGCATTTAGAACTACAAATACCCATTCCAGCTAAAAATGAACTAATAAACATTCAAACTTTATTTTTATTTTTTTTGTTAAATTTAAACCTCTGATTATAATCTGTTTCCTTTATAGAAATCTCATAATAATAGGTTCCAAATGATTTATTAATAGGATGATTTGATTTTATAGAGCTAGGACTCTCATCGCAATCAAAATTATGACAATTGTCTTTGCAAAAAAAATAAACATCTAATCCATTGGATGAGACCTCTAAGCTTTTTTTCCTATTATTTGTGTGAGATTATAAGAATTTTAAAAAGAGAAACTTTTCTATTATGTTCCATGCAGAGGGTGATATTTCGCCATTTGTTTTTATGTAGGGTTTTAAAAAATTTATGCTTTCCATTTGAACCTTTAATAGAAAATTTTAACAAAAATAAGAAATTATTTTTAAGTAATTTTATTAAAGTGGATGCTATTATAAGAGTTTTGGAGGACATTTCAGTAAAAGATGGAAAAATTGATTATTTTCGTTTCTTCATTCAATAAATGTCTGCAAGGCCTTCCTAATTTTCTTTCATCATTGCCATCAAAGAAGTCTTCTCGAAAAAAGAATGTTCGTTTTACTTATAATATACAATATAATTAATATATATGCATATATTAAAGAATGTTATTATTGTTGATATTTTTTTCTTTGATTCAGATAATGCACGTTTAATTAATTTTTAATTTCCTTCAAAAGGAGTGTATCCTTTAAAAAACAGTTTTTTACACTTTAAATTTTTTCTCAACAACATTCGGCATACCCATAGGTAGAATTGTCTTTCCGAAATTGCCATTTAAAAGTTCTCCAAATGCGGCATAAATAGCCAAAAGACCGCAAATCATCCCAATAACTCCAGCAGCTTTTCCACATCTTTTATCATCGGTCCAATTTTCAATTGCAAGAAGCCAAAACACCAAAACAACTGTAAAAAATATACCAAAAAAGACCTTCTGTTTATTCAGACTGGCTATCAAGAAAGCTAAAGAAAATAGTCCCCAAAGAAATAAATAGAACCCCAATCCTATGGGGTCGGGGGGATTAGCAAGTCCAGCAGCTGGTAAAATAAATAAGAGTGCAAAACTCCACCAAAAGATTCCCTAGCTTAAAAAGGCAACTGAGCTAAACATGTTGCCTTTGTACCATTCAAAGAGTCCAGCAATTATTTGAGCAAATCCACCATAACAAATCGCCATTGAGAATATTATTGCGTTTAAAGGGAAGACACCAGCATTATGAAGACTCAAAAGACAAGTAGTTAATCCAAAACCAAATATAGCTAAAGGGCCTAGATTCGCAGTATTATCTTTGATTGAAAATTCCGCTTTGGCTTTCATGAAGGATTCAAAATCTATACATGTCTGATGTTTGATATTGTCTTCCTGTGTGTAACATCTGTTTCCTGTAACTAAATCCATTTCCGGTGAATTGTTGCTGTTTTCATAATGAAGGTTAGGTGAAAAAGTCCCCTTAAAATCGTGATTCTCAAGTTCCATTTTCATTTAAAGGAGAAAAAGATAAATATTTATATTTTCACGAATTTATTTTTAAAATAAATTTTTTTTAATTTAATATCACCCAATCCACAATTTATCCTATAATAATTCCGGTTTTCGAATCATCTGTGGTCTCTGTAGTAATTAGATAGATTATAGAGTAAAAAGATTCTTTGTTAGTAGCCATTTGTAAAAAAGCTGGATCACCAACTGATATTCTCATAAAGTTTATTGCTTCGTCTTTTGTCTGATCTTCAACTAAATTGAACGAAATATTTTTAAGCAATTAAAAATGACAAAATTTCTTTTTTGGTGTAGAATCATAAATAACTATTTGGATGTTTAAATTGAGAACTGAAAATAATGATTTGCTTGTTAAAGAAACTTTATTTTGGATATCAAATGAAATATGAATTTTAGATAAAACATACGAATCTGGAGAAAGCAAATATGCATCGCTATTACCGTTGCATCTTATAGATATAATATCAGACAGAAATTCAGCTATTTTTAGGAATAAAAAGTTGCTTTCTAACACGTATAGACATAAAATATTATCATCTCCAAGATTTCTGCAGTCGAATTTCCATGTTTCGCAAGATTATCTTGATAAAGTAATTATTTCAACATTGGTTTGGCAAAAAAATGGGATAAATTTTAAAAAATGTAGCAACTATTTAAAAAAATAGAAAAATCTTGAAAAATTTGAGAAATTTGAAAAATTTGAAAAATTTAAAATGAGAATTTTTTATTAATTTTTTTCTCTCTTCCTTATTTTATTTTTAAACTTCAAAATCAAAAATCAAAATAAACCAAATTTTCTATAATGAAATTTACCGGAACAAACAACTCATACAACAAAACTTACGATGTAGTTCTCAACATAAACGATAAACATTTTAAAGAATGCGTAATTCTGCAAAACTCCTACAATCCTTCTGAACAACTTCTCTTAAAAACGATAATAGTATCTGATCAAAACGCAATCGAAGATCTCATCGCAAAGCTCAGCAATCTTTCTAACGAATTCATCGTTAACCTGCTCTTTTTCAATAAATTTTCTAAAGGCAATGGTTTTCAATATGATCTTTATTTTGACCCATTTCTTTCAGATCTTTCATTAGAAATGAAAGCCAGACAAGTTGAAAGAAACTATTTTTCAGAGGATGAGCTTTGGAAAATTCTTAATTCGACTTTGAAAGGCTTATGCTATTTACATGATCAAGAAATTTACCATGGGTTTTTGGAGCCAAACTATATCAAAATAGCGAAAAAAAACATAGAAGATAATGAAAATTATGCTGTTAAATTATTGCATCCTTTGTTTATTGAATTGATCAATGAAGGTGAAAGATTTTCAATAGAAATGGATGAGAAAAGTTACTTGAGTCCTGAAGAATTTATAAGCTTGAAATATGAAGAGACCAAAAATTATATAGATTATTATAAAGCTGATGTATATTGTTTGGGGTTATGCTTTTTGGAAGCAGCTACCTTTTTTTCGATAAAAAGTTGTTATGATTGGGATACATATCTCATGAATTATGAGTTTATTTTGAGGAAATTATTGATAATCCATAATAGATATTCGAAGCATTTGGCTTATATTCTCAAAAATATGTTGGTTGTTGATGATAAAATCAGGCCCACCTTCTTTGAAATCGAAGTTTTATTGGCAAAAGGTGAAGAGGATGAAACAGAAAAAACTAAAAGAAGCTTGTATTTATCACCTATGAGGACTAAATATAACGTTGAAATCAATGTATTTTTTTTCTTTTTATTTAATCATTTAATTTTACAATTTTTTCTGTTTAAAGTCTGACAATAGAAAAGGCTAAATATGTGAAGATTGCAAATTTTCTTTGCAAAGCAAATCAAAGATTATGACTCCGAACATGAAAAACACGCCTGCAAAAAGCAGTGAACTTCAAAAGTCATCTGGTTCATTATTTAATAGTTGTATATAATAATTGAATTTTAAACATTAGCGGGATTCTCCAATTTTCTCCTCACAACTCAAAAACATGTAAATTTTCAAAATAAAATCCAATCAATCTCTGGAAGTTATTACGAAGGCGATTGGAAAGGAGGTCAAATAGAAGGAAAGGGCAAATTATTTTACCCAGCAGGAAAATTAGCATATGAAGGCGAATGGAAAAACGATTGTTTTCATGGAAAAGGTGTCTTCCACAAAGAAAATACAGAAAATTCAAATGAAATAAATGGGGAAATTGATCCTAATAAAATAACAGAAAATTGGATGACATATATAGGAACATTTGAAAATGATTTAAAACACGGGAAAGGACGTCTTATTTTAAACAATGGAGCTGTATTTGATGGAGAATTCTTTGAAGGGAGGTTGTCAGGACCTGGAGTTTTGACTTTGGGCAATGGAGAGAAAATCGTGGGAGCATGGAAAGATGATTTTTTAGTAGAGCATCATAAAAATTAAAATAAATCTATCAATTTCTTTTATTTATAAAACCAATTTGAACCTAAATATAAAAAGAAAAACCAAATTAAAGATTTCGAGAAATAAAATGATGAATAAATTCTTTGGAAGAAAAAACTTTTTTCTTTGTAGAAACATCCTTCAATCTTTCGGCACAAAGAAAGCTGTAAAAACTTCAAATTTTTTTTTTTTTTTCATTTTATTGTTTTCTAGGATAAATTATTCACTCCTGGACCCCTTTTAACTACAGAATCTGTGAAACTTTCAATGAATTGCGATTATGGCTCAAGAGATCCTCAATTTTTGCAAATTGTGAAGGAAATTCGAGAGATATTATTGACTATTTCAAAGGTCAACAACCAAACTCACACGACTGTCATTATGCAAGGTAGTGGCACTTTCGGAGTTGAAGCAACGTTGGGTTCCTCAATTCCGAAAGGCAGTCATAAATTGCTTATTATTGCCAATGGAGCTTATGGTGAGAGAATGGCTAAAATAGCAACTATTTTAAATTTGAATCACATAATTTTACGATATAAAGACAATGAAGTAGTCAAAGTCGCAGATGTTACCAAGATTTTATACAAAAATATGGATAGTAAAATAAAAAAATATTTTCATTAAAAAAAAAAAGTTTAATTTTTAGCGACTCATGTAGCAATGATTCATTCGGAAACCACTTCTGGTTTAATTAATCCTATTGAAATAATCGGAACAACTGTAAAAGATATCAACCCAAAGGTTTCTTTAATAAAACTTTTGATTGTTTAATTTTTTTTGACAGATAAACTTCATAGTGGATGCTATGAGCAGTTTTGGAGCATATGACATTTCAGTAAAAGATGCAAAGATTGATTATTTAGTTTCTTCATCCAATAAATGTCTGCAAGGCGTTCCTGGATTTTCTTTCATCATCGCCAACAAAGAAGTCTTCTCGAAAACAGAATGTTTGTTTTAATTATAATATACATAATAATTATTATATATGCATTATTATTAAAGAATGTTATTATTGTTTATATTTTTTTCTTTGATTCAGATAATGCACGTTCATTAAGTTTGAATCTTTTTGATCAATGGAGAGGATTAGAAGAAAGTGGACAATTTAGATTCACTCCTCCCACCCATGTTCTCAAAGCTTTTCACACTGCTTTGAATGAATTTCTTGAACAAGGTGGAACTTTAATGAGACACAAACGATACTCAGACAGCCAAAAACTCTTATCGGATAGACTCACAAAAATGGGATTCAAATTATACATAGAGCCTAAACATCAAGGATGCATAATCACCACATTTTTGCAACCAACACATCCTAATTTCGACTTTAAAGGTAAGAAATTTGAAAAAAATAATGTTAGATCGGTTTTTTCTATTAAATTTTTGGTTTTTGTTTAATTTGAAGATTTTTATAACTTTTTGGCTGAAAAACACTTAATCATTTATCCTGGAAAATTGACCGAGGCTTTATCATTTAGGATAGGATCAATAGGAGAAATCTATAAGAAAGATATGGAAGAGCTTTGCGATGAGATTGAGAATTATTTGACTCTAAAACATATTCCAATCCCTGTAACTTATGAAAATCATAAGGTTTAAACACTTTAATATTCAAATGAAAAAAAAAAAATAGGTTTTTTAATTAATTTTAATTTTTAATTTGTTTCAAAGGAGTGCATCTTTTAAAAATGGGTATTTAAAATTATTAAAAACTAACTATATTTTACTTAAATTTTTTTGTGGGGACGGTTTATTTTAATTAAAAATTAAATATGCTTTGGAAACCAGTTTTTTACACTTTAAATTTTTTCTCAACAACATTCGGCATACCCATAGGTATAATTGTCTTTCCGAAATTGCCATTTAAAAGTTCTCCAAATCCGGCATAAATAGCCAAAATACTGCAAATAATCCCAATAACTCCAGCAGCTTTTCCACATCTTTTATCATTGGTCCAATTTTCAATTGCAAGAAGCCAAAACACCAAAACAACTGTTAAAAATATACCAAAAAAGATCTTCGGTTTAT
>JFJP01020531.1_pt1 | contig 14857 bp, 12 predicted proteins | sample 431651 | NCBI WGS metagenome assembly JFJP01 (sample SAMN02602958, study PRJNA72255) | Microbial mat metagenome, whole genome shotgun sequencing project. | biome: fresh water; feature: sink hole; material: water; isolation source: purple microbial (photo- and chemosynthetic) mats found in...
GGCCGGTGTCGCCCGACAGGCACAGGTGCACCGCGTCGAGCACGGTGGTCTTGCCGGCGCCGTTGTCACCGATGAGGAAGAGGTGCCCGCCATCGCGCAGTTCGATGGTCTCGTCAACCAGATTATGGAAACCGACCAGGCGTAGGCGGGTCAGGCGCAGGGTGGTCACGCTGGACCCTCCGCATCGCGCTGCTGCCAGCGTTCCAGCAGGCTGGTGCCGGCCTCGCGGATGTCGTAGGCGGACAGGCCAGGCAGGCAGCGGTACCACTGCGCGTCCTCGGCCCCGACGGCGTCGGATCCGGGCGGCGCCGGGATCTCGGCCAGGAAGCGCCAGCGCACCAGCCGCGGCATCACCTGGCGGAGGGCGCGGCGGGCCGCCTCCTGCGGCTCGGCCTGGCCGAGCTCGGCGAGGCGGCGGGCGGCGAAGGCCGACAATTCGCCGAAGGCGAAGGCCGGCTGCTCGTCATCGTCCTCGGTGGCGTTGTCGGCCTCCAGGCGCACCTGGTAGAACTCCAGCACCAGGAGGAAGCCGAGGCAGTCATGCACGCCGGCGAATTCCAGCACCCCGGTCTGCGACGGAGTCAGCGCCGGATTGGCCAGACGCGGCCGGTACAGCCGCGCGAGCTGCGGCCGGACCTGCAGTTCGAGGCCGAAGAAGTGGCGGAAGAAGGCCGCGATGTCGTCCTGGTGGCGGCGTAGGAGGTTGAAGGCGGCGCGGTCATCGGCTCGGTAGAAGAACGGCGCCTCGGTCAGCGCCGCGAGGATGCGCGTGCGTTCGCGCGGAGACAGCGCGGAGAGCAGCAGGTCGTCAGGCATCGGCGACCTCGCTAAGCAGCGCATCCGGCGCGTCCAGCTCCAGCGGTCCAGCCAGCGCCGCGCGACCCGCTCGCGGAGCCAGCGCCAGCCGGCGCTCGGCCAGCTCGCGGCCCTGGCCGAGCCAGCCGAGGCGGCAGGCGTCGAGCCAGCGGCGCTGCTCGTCGGGGCCGACGAGCGGCTCGGTGGAGGACTGCAGTGTCGCCAGCGCGGCCGACGCGCCGCCGGAGAGCACGCGCTGGCGCAGCCAGGCCGCGACCTGGTCGTGGCGGCGGCGGCGCAGTTCGCGCTCGGCCACCACCGGTCCATGCGCTGGGGCCAGCACCGCCAGCCGGGCCGGACCGGCCTCGCGGGCTCGCCGCGGCGGCAGCGGCGCCGGCTGCCGGCCGTCGCCATGCCAGGTGTGGCCATCAAGGCGCAGCAGCACCAGGCCGGCGAGGCGTTCGCCCCAGGTGGCGGCGGCAGCGGCGGCCTCCGCGCCGGCCGGCAGCGCCAGCAGCTCGGCCTGGCGGGCGCGCAGGTCGGCGAGCACGGCGGTGCGCCGGGCGCGCTCGCCGACCTCGGCGTGCAGGCGGCGCACCACCTCGGCGGCGGCGGCGTTGACCCGGCGGCAGGCCTCCTCCAGTGGACCCTCCTCGGCGAGGAAGCGGTCGAGCGCGTCCAGCACCGCCGCCGGTTCGGCGTCCAGCACCGCCGCGCCCTCGGGATCCAGCTCGGCCAGCTCGGCGCGGTGGGCGGCGGCGAGGGCGGCGAGGGCGGCCAGCGCCTTCGGCCGGCGCAAACGCTCCAGCTGTTCGACGCCGACGGCGCGCAGCGCGGCGAGGGGCCGCAGGTACCAGGCGATGTAGCGGCCGAGGCGCTCCTCCAGGCGGCGGTAGTCCTCGCGCGCGAACGGCCGGGTGGCGAACAGCAGCATGCCCTGGCGCAGGTCGGCGAGATCGTCGTCGATGTCGGTGGCCAGGCGCTCGGCGCGGCGCAGCAGCCACGGGGCGCGGCGCCGGACTTCGGCCTGGGCCGGTTCGGCGGCCTGGGATGGATCGAGGCCGCGCAGCAGGCGGGCCAGTTCGGCGAAGACCCCGGCCAGGTCCTGGAGCAGGTTGGAGGCGGCACCGGCGCGGCGGACGGCGGCGTCGAGGCGCGACTCCAGCCAGCGCAGCAGGGCGGCGGCATCGTCCTCCAGCAGGTAGCGGAAGCGCTCGCGCCGGTTGTGGGCGTAGTCGCGCACCAGCTGGTGGTCGAGGGTCCGCACCAGCGCGCCCCAGGCGACCAGCTGGTCGAGGGCGGCATCGCCGGCAGCGTCGCCCGGCCAAGCGTCGCCCATCGCCTCGGCGACCAGCCGCAGCAGATCGGTGTGGGTCGGCCGCGCCTCGTGGGCGCGGCGCAGGCGGGCCAGCTCGTCGACGATGGCGAGGTACAGCGGCGCCGACTCGGCGGTGGCCAGGCGCAGCACGTCGCGGCGGACGCCGGCGAGGATGCGGACGGGCAGGCGGTCGGGCACGCGCCGCACGGCCGGTCCAGGCTTGTCCCGGGTGGAACCCCGCCATACCCGCAACCCATGCCCAAGGTCCGTCGTCGCGCCGTCGAGCCCGTCCTCTCCCGCCATCGCGCCCCCGCCGACATGCCGCTGGAGGAATGGCAGCGCCGGCTGCGCGAGGACTTCGGCCGCGAGCAGCCCTTCCGCCTGGCCATCGAGGAGGGCGAGGGCCTGCCCTGCGAGGCGCGGGTCGACAACCCCGGGCGCGGCACCAGCTACCGGGTCAGCCTGCGCGGGAACGGCGCCGACCGCTGCACCTGCCCCGACTTCCGGGTCAGCGGCCTCGCCACCTGCAAGCACCTCGCCTTCGCCCGCCACGCGCTGGCGCGCCGGCTGGGCCAGCGGACCTGGGCGCGCCTGCTCGCCGATCCGCCGCAGCCGGCCTTCTCCGAGATCGTCCTCTCGCGCGGCGACGACCGCCGGCCGCGTTTCCTCCCCGGCGCCAATCTGCCGCCGGCGCTGGCGACGGTGGCGAAGCGGGTCTGCGGCCCCGACGGCCTGATCATCGCCGAGCGCGGCCTTGACCGTCTGGCAGCGATCGCCCGCGAAAGCCAGCACGAACTGCGCCTCGATCCCGCGGTGTCCGAAAACGAGGCCCAGCGGCACGATGATGCCGCCCGCCGGAAGCGCATCGACGGCCTGTTCCCGCAGGGCGCCGACTCGGCCCGTTTCGCCCACCTGCTACGCGTGCCGCTGCATCCCTACCAGCGCGACGGGGCGCTCTTCGTCGCCCGTGCCGGACGCGCCCTGCTCGCCGACGACATGGGCCTGGGCAAGACCATCCAGGCGATCGCGGCGCGCGCCATCTTGGCCCGTGCGGGTCTGGTGCGACGCACGCTGATCGTCTGCCCGGCCAGCCTGGTGCACCAATGGGGCGAGGAGCTGCACCGCTTCGCTGGCGAGACGCCTCTGGCCGTGACCGGTCCGCCGCAGGTGCGCTCGCGGCTGTGGGAAGATGCGGAGGCGCCGCTGAAGCTCTGCACCTACGATGCGGTGCACCGCGATCTGGCCCTGATCCGCGCCTGGGATCCCGACCTGCTCATCCTCGACGAGGCGCAGCGGATCAAGAACTGGCCGACCCGCGCCGCCCAGGCGGTGAAGCGCATCGAGGCGGCTCATGCCGTGGTCCTCACCGGTACCCCGCTGGAGAACAAGCTGGAGGAGCTGCACTCGCTGGTCGAGGTGATCGATCCGCACCTGCTCGGACCGCTGTTCCGCTTCCGCCACGCCCACGAGAAACGCGACGCTGACGGCCGGGTGGTCGGCTACGCCGGTCTCGACCGCGTCGCCGACAGCCTGCGCGGGGTGCTCATCCGCCGCACCCGCGCCCAGGTGCTGAAGCAGCTGCCGCCGCGCAGCGACCGCACCCTGCTGCTGCCGCTGGGGCCCGAGCAGCGCCGGCACCACGACGAGAACCGCGAGATCGTCGCGCGCATCGTCCAGCGCTGGCGGCGCATGGGTTTCCTGCGCGAGGAGGACCAGCGCCGGCTCACCGCCGCGCTGATGCGCATGCGCATGGCCTGCGACAGCACGTATCTGCTCGATCCGCAGCTCGACGAGGGCGCCAAGGTCGGCGAGATCGCCGATGTGCTCGAGGAGTACTTCGCGGGAGCGCCGGACGGCAAGGCGGTGCTCTTCTCCGCCTGGCTGAAGATGCACGAACTGGTCGCGCGCGAACTGGAACGTCGCGGCTGGGGCCACGTCCTCTTCCACGGCGGCGTGCCGACGCCGGGCCGCGGCGAGCTGGTGCGACGCTTCCGCGAGGATCCCGCCTGCCGCGTCTTCCTCGCCACCGATGCTGGCGGCGTCGGCCTCAACCTGCAGTGCGCCTCGCTGGTGGTGAACGCCGACCTGCCGTGGAACCCGGCGGTGCTGGAGCAACGCATCGCCCGCGTCCACCGCCTCGGCCAGGCCCGGCCGGTGCAGGTGGTCAATCTGGTGGCCGAAGCCAGCATCGAGTCGGGCATCCTCGGCCTGCTGTCATTCAAGCGCGCGGTGGCGGCCGGCGTCCTCGACGGTGGCGAGGGCGAGGTCGACCTCGGCGGCAGCCGGCTCAAGCGTTTCATGGAGCAGGTCGAGAAGGCGACCGCTCCCGCCCCGACGCCATCTGCCCCGGCAGCGGAACCGGAGACGGCGGCTGCGCCCGCAGCGGAACCTGCGACCGACGTGCTCGTAGGAGCAGGCCGCGCCCTGGCTGGGCTGGCCGGACTCTTCGCCACCGCCGAGGTCCGTCGCGATGCCGCCGGGACGGGCTACCTGCACCTGCCGCTGCCCGCCGATCCCGCCCGCCTGGAAGCGTTGCGCCGGGCCCTGGACGCTCTGGCGGCCCTGGCCTGATGCGTCCGAGAGTCAGCCGCGACGAACCTGTCTCCGCTAGACGTGAACTGGAATTCGCTGGCTTCGGGCTTCGTGTCAGGCTGCGAGTGACGTGGGCGGTCTCCCCGTTGTCCACCTTTCTGAGCACCACGATCCTGTGCTGCACGCCGGCGTCCCAAAGCCTGAAGCCCGGCCTGTCAGGCTGGGCGTCGTGGGGCCTGACCGGTCGGTGGCGGATCGAGCAGCCGAGCCAAACGATCAGCTGCCGTACGGTATCCACCGCGCTCCCGCATGATGGCGAGCATCTCGGGGTAGGTGCGGGGCTGGCGCGTCAGGTCGTCGTGGTAGCGGTGCATGCCGTGCACAACGGCATCGGGCCGCTGGTCGAGGAGGAGGCTGAGGAATGCGTCGGGGTCCAGGACCTCCGTCTGCACGCCGTCGTGAGCGAATGACGCCGGAAAATCGCGGCGGTTCCGCGTGACGATCACCGCAGCCTGACTGGCGAGGGCAGCAGCGATCACGTGCGCATCGTCAGCATCGTGGTGACGTGCCCGGCGGATGATGACCGCCGCGGTGGGCAGATGCGGCGTTACCGCGGCGTCCGGCAAGCACGCGGCAGGAAGCGCCTGTTCCATGGCCGCACGGCGGCGCGCCACTGCTGCCGGAGGAAAACCCTCGCGGACCAGACTGCGGGTGTATTCGACGGCGATGCGTTCGCTCCACACCAGTGTGCAGGCGCCGTATTCAGCCGCGTAGACGAGCGGGTCGGCGGTCGCAATGCTGTACAGGATGTTCGCATCCAGGACGGCGGTCAGCGTCACGTATCGATCTCGCCTCCGGCGGCGACCATGGCGGCCAGGGCTGGGCGGCGGCGCTGCCAGCGGGCGCGCAGGCGCTCGACGTCGCGACGGGCCAGCCGGCGGTGGCTGCCGACGCGATGGCAGGGCAGCAGCCCATCGTCGATCAGGCCGATGAGATGCGGCCGGCTGACGCCGAGGACGGCTGCAGCCTGCGTCGTCGTCAGATCGCTGGTCGGAGCCGGCTTCTGCAGCAGACCCGCCACCCAATCGCGCGCTGCGCGACGGTGCAGTTGCGTGAGCACGACCGGACGCGCCTGACGCCGCAGACGGACCTGGACGGTGACGCCGGTGACCTCGCGGAGGTCGATGGCCGGACGTCGGGGCGTACGGGCTGGCATGGCGCGATGGGCGGTGGTCATGGGCACAGCCTACGGATATCTGCAATAAACGCAACGGCGGCATGGAGAGCGTGCACGCCGGATGCGCCCCGATCGCAATGCGGCCTGCTGCACCAGGCCGAGGGCGCGCAATACACCGCCGACGTCACCGAGCCGGGCTGTCTGCTCCGGCGCCGCATGGTGGCGAGCGATGCCGGGGCGGCAGCCAAGGCCGAGGTGGAAGGCATGGCGGTCCGCGCCGATGACGGCACGGCGATCACCTGGCGCACCGGCGTGGCGTCGAGCACTCGCGTGCGGCTGCTGTTCGGACCGGTGGTGACGGCCTGGCAGCCGCCGCTGCTGGGACGGACGGCACCGTGCTGCTGCCCGCCGGCTGGCGGCCGACGGTGGTGCGGCGCGAGCGTGGCACGGGCTTCTGAACTCGGCTGCGCCGCCGTTGTCCGATCATTCGCCCAACGGTCGCGACCACGACCGCTCGCGCCGGATCCGTGCGGACCCACCTGTGGTGCCGGGGACGCCGGCGCGTGCGGCCAGACCTGGACGGGTGTGATCAGCGCCGGGCGGCGGCGAGGATATCCGCGGGCAGATCCTCGATCTGCTCCGGCGGGACGCAGACGACCTTGCCGTCGCGCCAGACCACCAGGTGCACGCCGTTTCTCCGGGCGAGCTCACGGGCGCGCTGCGCCGCGCGCACGAGCGCCGGCCCGACCTTGTCCATCGCCCCCGAACGTCGATCCGCGCTGTGGCCCAACGCCGCCGTATCGAGGACCGCCACGGCCGCTGGCTGCACAACCAGTGGATGTCGAACCGCTGATTGCACTCTGCGATGACGGTGCGGTCTATGCCGTCGAGCCGGCTGCTCCTGCAGCTCAAGCCGCTGAACCAGCGTGTGCGGCACCCGCAGCGACATCCCCAACGCCGGCAACACCGTCCGATTCCCCGGAACACCAGCCGGCTCCGGTTTCCGACCAGCGCGCACCTGGAGACCGCTTCGCCCAGTACAATCATTGGCAACGGCAACACATCTTCAGCCGCATGCGCGGACGGCGGTGAGACGCCGACGGTCAGTTCACCGCGTGGGGATACATGCGCTTTCCCGCAGATGTCGAGCCGCCCCCTGATGGTGGACGCTGGATTTCCCCCGATCGGATGCCACGCCTGGGCATGGCACGTCTTCTCCATGCCGCTCCGTCGCTGCCCGCCGTCCAGGAAGCTCGGGCAGCCCGACGTGCGCTCGCCGTCCTCACCACGGCGCCGCAGCGGGTACGCCGCGACACGCCGACGCCGGCATGCGACGCCTGGGCTTGGGCGCGGCTCCATCTCGTTCCGCTGGCCTGCACGAGCCGAGCGGTGCGCGACCTCGTGGCGCAGATCGATCGGTACCGTATGCGCTGCCGCCGCGGTCACCGGCCTGACACCCGAGCCCTGGAGCTGTGCATGGAGCGGCTGCCGGAGCTGAGGGGCGCTGTGGACGGCCCGGCTGTACGGAAGCGCATCGAGTCCAGCACGCCGGGCATCGACCTGTTCAACTGCCGATCGCTGGAGCACTACGAACAGCTCATGCGCCGGGCCCGTCGTGCCGGTGGCTGGCTACGGCAGGTGCATCGGTAGCTGCCGCCAATCCGCTCGGCAGCGCCGTGGCGAACTCAGGAGCGCGGGCGCCGCGGCGGCGTCCCGGTCGGCAGCGGATCGCGGAGGGCGGCGAGGCGGTCGCGTCGCCTGGTTTTCAACTCCCCTTCGCCGGCCGGTCGAACCTCACGGGGCCCGCAGCAGCGCCACCCGGTGCGCACCAGGCGTGGTCCGGAGCCTCGCCGCTCCCGTCGCCCAGCCCTGCCAGGCGCCGTCGATCACCACACCGAAGCGTCCGGGCGGCAGGGCGACGCGGCCGGGTCCCGTCCCGTCGTCCAACCACCACGCCCACACCCCGCCTGGCAGGTTGCGCCAGGTCGGCCGGCGGGCGCGCTGGGCGATGGCGCGCAGGCGTTCGCACAGGGCCGCGCCCAGGCGGGTGTCCTCGGCGCAGCGCAGCAGCACCCCGGGCGGGGCGTCAGCCGCACTGCCGGCATCGCCGACCAGCGCCTGCTCCACCGCTTCGAGATCCTGGCGCAGGCCGTTCGCCCACGTCCCGGCCTCGTGCAGCATCCCGGCCAGGGCGGCGCGGCCGTCGCGCTCGGCGAGATCAGGCATGGCCACGTCCAGGCCGGGCACGCCGCCGCCGTCGGCCGCGACGGCCGCCGCCAGGGCGGGCGGCACCGGCAGTCCGGCCCGCAGCAGTTCCACCGCCTGCCCGTTGCGGCCCTCGCGATCGGAGGCCAGGCGCACCACCCAGCCGTCCGGCCCCAGCAGGTCCATCGCCGCCGCGAACTGGGTCGGCTCGACCCGGGCCCCCGGCTGTCCGGCCGCGGACGCACGCCGCATCGCCGTCTGCCGGGCGTGGCGCCACTGCGCTTCGCTGCCGTGTTCGGCCAGCCAAGGCGCCGCAGCCGCAAGCAGACCCTCCGGAGCGTTCGCCAGCAGCAGCGCCACGGTGGCGTCGCCGCTGCGCGCGGCGGCGAGATCGAGGACCTCCCACGGCACCGGCCGGCCGGCGCGCAGGGTCAGGTGGAGGAGGATGTCGCCCAGCGCCGGACCCACCGTCGGCGCGGTCGGCGGCTGCGCCGCGAGCGCGAGGCCGAGATGGTGCCCGCGCATCCAGCCCGGCGCCCAGGCCAGCATCCGGCGCAGGGCGGTGACTGCCGCGGCCGGGTCGTCCGGTGCCAGCGCCGCCAGGCGGGCGCGCTCGGCCCAGGCCGCAGCCGATCCCGGACACGCCCGCGCCGCGACCTCCAGCGCCGCCCGCGCCGCGTCGATCCACCCGGCCCGCTGATCCGCAGCCGCCCGACCGGCCTGGTCCAGCCACATCCGCGCCAGGACGGTGGCCAGACGGTGGCCCTGCGGATGCTCGCGCTCGCGCAGCGAGGTGAGGAAGCCCAGGTCATGCGGCGGCTGCGCGGGCGGCGCGGCCTCGTCCGGGCGCACCCGGGCGCGGCGCTCGTTGTCGACCGCCTCCGCCTGGGCGGTGCGCAGCCGGTCGAGCCGGTCCAGCTCGCGGGCGCGCCGCGCCTCGTCGGCCAGCGGCAGCAGGCCCAGCGCGCCCACGATGACGATGGCGGCGAGGCCGACGAGGCTCCAGCGCACCCGCAGCGCGGGAACCGGGACTACGATCGGGGAACCGGACAGACCACGCGCCAGCAGCACGCCCAGCAGCACGGCCAGCGCCGCCAGCGCCGGGCTGGAGAGCAGGAACTCGGCCCCGCCATGCAGCGCCAGATGCGCCAGTCCGAGGCCACCTCCCAGGGCGAGCGGATGCCGGATCCCGCCGCCTTCGCCACCGGCACCGCCGCCGCGGCGCCAGGCCATCGCCACCGCCGCGATGATCCCCGCCGCGACCAGCGCCAGCCCGGCCCAGCCCAGTTCCAGCCACAGCTGCAGCGGATCGCTGTGCAGATCAGTGAGGGTCAGCGGTTCGAACGCCGCTTCGCCACTGCGGCGCCAGGCCAAGGCGGTGGTCCCGGCGCCGGAACCGAAGGCCCCCGCCGCGGCCGCCACCGGCACCGCCGCCCGCCACATCAGCATCCGGCCGTTGAAGGTCGCGGCGTCGGCCTCCAGCTGGACATAGCGAGTCTGCACCGGTGCCAGGTTGACCAGCCACAGCCACAGCCCGGCCAGGGCGAGGATGGCCGGCACCGCCCAGCGCCGCCGACGTCCCGGAATCACCACCACCAGCAGGGGCACGCCGATCAGCAGCATCACCGCCGTGCCGCCGCGGCTGGCCGACAGCACCACGGCTGCCGCCAGCGCCGCCGCTGCCCAGGCGTACTGGCGGCTGCGCCAGCGGGTCAGGGCCAGGGCCAGCGGCACCAGCATGGCCCAGCAGGCCGCCGCCTGGTTGGGCGAGACGAAGGTGCCACGCACCCGACCCGGGCTGCCATTGGGCGAGGGGAACTCCGGCCACAGCGCGGCCAGGACGATGGCCAGGCCGGCATGGACGGCACCGGCCACCACGATCATCCCGGCCAGACGCCAGGCGCGGTCGCCCGGCCACAGCAGCGCGGCGGCGGCGGCGAGGGCGGCCAGACCGGCGATCCAGCCCAGGGCGCTGCGCGTGGCGTCAGGGTCGATCGAACGCACCGCACCGCCGACGCCCAGGGCGCGCAGGTCGGCCTCGGCCCATGGGTGCGAACCCGATCCCGGCCACACCTGCAGCACCAGGACCGCCGCCACCGGCAGCGCGGCGCAGACGATCCACCCCAGCGGCGGCAGGTGCCAGCGGCGCGGCAGACTCCAGGCGGTGAGGGCCAGGGCCAGGCCGGCGAGGATGGCGGAGGCCTCGCGCAGGCCCGGGACCTCGCCGCCCCACAGCAGCAACGGCATGAGGACGGCGGAACCGGTCAGCAGCCGGGCAACCAGGCGGGCGCGACTGCGCCAGCGGGAGTCCCCGAGCCCGCCCCACGGATCGGGCCAGGACCTGCCCTCCGGCATGCTCAGTCCTGCTTCGGCTTCGCGTGGACGGCGGTGGTCGGCTTGGCCTCGGCGGCGGTGGCCGGCTTGGCGAACGTGGCGGTGGTGGGCCGCACGAACGTGGTGGTCACCGGCCGTGGCTTGGCGTCCTGCCCGGCGTAGTTGTAGCCGTAGCCGTAACCGCCGCCGCGCGCCTTGGCCGCGTTCAGCACCACGCCGACCAGCTTGGCCTGCAGCGGGGCGAGCCGGGCCAAGGCCGCCGCCAGCAGATGGCGCAGGGTGAAGCTGTCACGCGTCACCAGGATGATGCCATCGGCCAGTTCGCACAGCGGCATGACGTCGGCGACCAGCGCCACCGGCGCCGAATCGCAGATGATGTGGTCATAGCGCGTCCGCGCCGCGGTCAGGAACGCCTCCAGCGCCGGGCTGTGCAGCAGTTCGCCGGGATTGGGCGGGCGCTCGCCGGCCGGCAGCACGTCGAGGCGCTCGATGCCGCTCGCGATCGGCCCGACCACCTCCCCGGCCAGCAGCAGGCTGAGACCGCGGGTGGCGTCGAGCGCCAGCTGCTGGTCCATGCCGGCCCGGCGCAGGTCGCCGTCGATCAGCAGCACCCGGCCGCCGGTCGCCGCCAGTGCGGCGGCGAGGCGGGCGGCGGTGGTGGTCTTGCCTTCGCCCGACATCGACGAGGTGACGACCAGGATCCGGCCGCCGCCCTCCGGCCGCGGTACCAGGGCCAGGCGCAGGGCAGCACGCAGGGTGCGGTAGGCCTCGGCCAGCTCGGCCGGGTGCGCCGGGTCGCCGCCGGCGCCCAGCGGACGCAGGCCATCGGCGTAGGGCAGGGCGGCCAGCACCGGCAGACCGCTCAGCTCGCTGGCCTGGGCTCCGCGCAGCCGGCGGTCGAGGGCGTTGGCGACCAGCGCCGCACCAACCCCGCCGACCCCGCCAGCCAGCACCGCGGCGGCGAGGATCAGCATCAGGCGGACGTTGACCGGCTTCGGCCCGGCCTCGGGCGGATCGGTCACCACCACCTGCTTGGCCTCCAGCCGGCTGAGCACTTCTTCTTCACCCAGGCGCAGGCGCAGGTTCTCCAGCATGCGCGCCTGGGTCGCCGTCTCCTGGGTCAGGGCGTCGAGCCGCACCAGATCGCCGCGATAGCTGTTGAGCTGCTTCTCCGACCCCGCCAGCAGGGCGTCGATGCTGGCCTGCTGGGTCAGCAGGGCGTCCTGGTCGGCGAGCAGGGCGGCGCGGGCGGCGGCGATGGCGGCAAGCAGCTGTTCGCGCTGGGTGACGAGGGCCTGGTCCTGCTGCAGGCGGTGGGGGTGGCGCGGCCCGACCTGCAGGCTCAGGGCGGCGGCGGCGGCCTCGGCCTCGAGCAGGGCCTGGAACTGCTTCTGCACCGTCGGATCGGCGGCGATGTCGGGCACGCACAGCAGGGCATCGCGGCGTGCAGCCTCGGGCGCCGCATCGGCCTGCTTGACCAGGCGCACCTTGGCCTGCACCCCGGCCAGCTCGCGATCGACCAGGACGCGCTGCTGGGTCAGGGCGATCAGCCGGGCGGCAAGGTGGTTCTGCGCCGGATCGGCGGACAGGATGCCATGCTGGTCGCAGTAGGCGTTCTGCGCCTCCTGGGCCGCACCCAGGCCGGTCCGCGCCTCCTGCACCTGGTCGCGCAGGAAGCGCACCGCGCCCGAGGCCCGCTCGGAAACCGTCTCGCGACCGCTGCGCTGGTAGGCGGCGATCAGCACGGACAGCAGGCGTTCGGCGCGTTCGTGGCTTTCATCGCGCAGGCGCACCTCGATCGACCACGAATCGCGCGAGGTCGCCACCTTGATGCGCTTGGCCAGGGTCTCCGTGGGATCCTCGGCCAGGTCGTAGGGCGCCTCGGCGCGGCGGCCGGTCTCATCGAGGGCGGTGCGCAGCACCGGTCGCGACAGCAGGCGGTCGCGGTGGGTGTTGAGCAGGGCGAAGTCGATGCGGTCGGTCTCCGGCTCGCGCGCCCAGTCCACCGCCTGGCGGCCCCGCGATACCTCCAGACGCGCCACCGCCTCGTACAGCGGGGTGACGCGCAACCCGGCGATCAGCACGGTGGTGGTGCAGGCCAGCCCGACGGCCAGCGCCAGCCAGCGGCGGGCGGCGAGGATGCGCACCAGGTCGTGGAGGGAGAGCGAGACGTCGGGTTGGGGGAGGTCTGCCAAGCGTGGGCGTTATGCCGTGGTCACGGAGGCGTGGCAATGCTGAAGCTGGCCTGGGAGCAGGCTTCAGCCCTGAAACCGTCCCCGTAGCACCGGCTTGTAGCACCGGCTTGTAGCACCGGCTTGTAGCACCGGCTTGTAGCACCGGCTTCAGCCGGCCCGGCCGGCGGACTTCTGTCCGCCGTGGGGGCGTGGCAATCGCTGCCACGGTTCGGACCGGCGACGTCCGGAGCGTCAGGACTGCGGCTGGTAAGGACTGCGGCTGGTAAGGACTGTCCTTAACGCTCGCGGGCGGATGCGGCTGTTAAGGACCGGCTGTTAAGGACGGGCGGGATGCGGCTGTTAAGGACTGTCCTTAACGCCCGCAGTCCTTAACGCCCGCAATCCTTTTCCGATCGTGGCCCTGCGACTTGTCTGATGCAGCTCAGCCGTAGGCTTACCGCATGGATTCCAGCGTGGTAATCAACCGGATCACGATCAGGCCGGAACTATGCGGAGGCCGACCGTGCATCCGCGGGATGCGCATCCGCGTGGCGGACATCCTGGATCTCCTCGCCAACGGACTCAGCGCCCAGCACGTCGTCGAAGAACTGCCTGATCTGGAGCCAGCCGATGTCCAGGCCGCTCTGCTCTACGCCCGTCGGCGCACCGATCATCCGATCCTGGCTGCCTGACGCATGGCCCGCGCCGTGGCATCCGCCAAGCCATCCGGTCAGATCCACATGGCCCCTGGCAGGCATCGGTGATCGACGTGGACCTCGATCCGGACCCCCCTGAGGTCCGCGCGCGCATGATCGCCCTGCTCCGGCAGGCAGGTCCGGCCCGCAGGTTGGCCCTGGCACGCTCGCTGACCATCGCCACCCGCGCGATGTCGTGGGCGGGGCAGCGTCGCCGGCAGCCCGATCGTCCGCTTGCCGAGGCCGAATCCGTATTCGTCGGTCTGCTCTACGGGGTCGAACTGGCCAACCGCCTGGATGCGTGGCGGGCGAAGCGGTGAACGAGGACCCCTTCCTGGCCTTGGCGCCGGTGGTCGAGGCCTGCAATCAACTCGGCATCAGGTATTATGTCGGCGGTTCCCTGGCCAGTTCCCTGCATGGCGTCCCCCGGGCGACCAACGATGTCGATGTCATAGCGGCGCTGCAGCCGCAGCATGCGGATGAACTCGTCAGGCGCCTTGCCGACACGTATTACATCGACGCGCAGATGATTGTCGCATCCTTGCGGCAGAACATCCCCGCCAACCTCATCCATCTCGGCACCATGGTCAAGATCGACCTGTATGGCGAGCGCAGCATGCCGTTCTCCGGCGAGGCGCTGCTCCGAGCCATCAGCGAGACACCGCCCGGTTGTCCGCTGCCCATCCGGTTCGCCAGCCCTGAGGACGTCGTCCTGGCCAAGCTGCGCTGGTATCGTGACGGCGGTGAGCGATCCGAACGGCAGTGGGGTGATCTCCTCGGCATCCTCCGGGTCCAAGGCGATGCCCTCGACCTGGCCTATATGGATCGGTGGCTGGATCGCTTGGGGGTGCGGGATCTCCACCAACGCCTGTTGTCCCAGGTCTGACAGTCTCTGGTCTCTGGTCTCTGGTCCCTGGTCTCTGGCCTCTGGCCTCTGGTCTCGGCACAGCCGCCTCATCCACAGAACCGGTGCCAGTTCTGGCGCAGATTCCAGCCGGCGCTTGCGGGCCAGCGCCTAGCGCCCAGCGCCCAATGGCGTTCACTGAAGAACCGGCATGGACAGGTTAAGGACGACCATGGACAGGTTAAGGACGACCATGGACAGGTTAAGGACTGGACAGGTTACCCTCCTGGGTGAACACCCACGGCAGATATCGGCGCCCGCCCCTGCCGTTTGAGGTTTCAGTTTGAAACCTCAAAGCGGCCGACTCGTCATCCGTCAGTTGGAAGCGGAAGTCCTCCGGGAACCGTCCTTCGTTGCGCTTGACCGCCAGGTTCAACGCCTTGGTCGGAACCTCATAGAGCCGGGCCAGATCGGCGTCGAGCATGACTCGCTGCCCACGGACGCAGTGGATGGTGGGCTCGATGGTTACGACAGGAACTGTAGGCATGTGCATGCAGCGGGTGGGTTTGTACGACCCTGCCGCAATCTCGAGATCAGTCAATACGGACCCCTGCCGTATGCCCCCGGCGAGGCCGCGGTCATCAGTCTGGCTTTGCATGCCAGCATCCCGACGGTTGCCATCGATGAGCGCCATGCCCGGCACATCGCACGCAGCTGTGGCCTCCTCCTGACCGGATCGCTCGGACTCCTGATTCGCGCACAGCGCCTCGGCGCGTCCATCGA
>JFJP01040260.1_pt1 | contig 14854 bp, 14 predicted proteins | sample 431651 | NCBI WGS metagenome assembly JFJP01 (sample SAMN02602958, study PRJNA72255) | Microbial mat metagenome, whole genome shotgun sequencing project. | biome: fresh water; feature: sink hole; material: water; isolation source: purple microbial (photo- and chemosynthetic) mats found in...
ATGATTTAAGCAAGATCTTTAAAATAGAAGAAAACTTTACTACAAAAGGGACCAACCAAGAGGGAGGAACGGGTTTAGGACTAATTATTTGCAAAGAATTTGTTGAGAAAAATGGTGGCTCAATAAAGGTTAGCAGTAACCCCGGTTTAGGAACTACATTCACCATATCTCTACCGTCAATCCACCAACAAATCGATTAATCTGCGGAATAAAAAACCTTAATTCTTAAATCACCTATTAAAGACACGGAATAATATAAGTTAATTATCACTTCTCTAAAAAAATAAACACTGTTTGCATAATCACCTGAATTATATTACCTTAGTTTAAGAAAAATTGTACAATTCAACAATAGCGTTTATGAACAATCACAAAACTTTTAAAGAAAGACTATATCAGTTTATTCCGTCGATACAATGGCTTTCGGATTATTCATTAAATTTTTTAGGAAACGATACCATAGCAGGCATCACATTAGCTGCCTATGCAATTCCCGTATCATTAGCCTATGCAACATTGGCAGGCTTACCTCCCCAATATGGAGTTTATGGATACCTTATTGGAGGTATATTTTATGCTATGCTAGGCACCGGTAAACAACTTGCAGTTGGTCCGACATCAGCCATTTCGATGTTGATCGGAGTAACTCTTGCGGACTTTTCAAATGGTGATATTCAACGATGGGTCGATATGGCCTCGCTTTCAGCACTTTTATTTGCTGTAATGAGTATTATGGCTTACTTGCTCCGATTGAGCAGTATAATAAATTTTATTAGTGAAACAGTTTTACTTGGATTTAAGGCTGGTGCAGCCATAGCTATTGGTATGACTCAGCTCCCTAAACTTTTTGGGGTAGCTGGAGGTGGTGAAAGTTTTATTGGTCGTTTAACAACTCTTTTTGGTCAACTTTCAGATACTAATCTGATTGTTTTATTATTTGGTCTTATCGCAATAATATTATTATTGACCGGAGAAAAATTGCTACCTGGTAAGCCAACTGCTATAGTAATTGTAATTATTTCTATTCTGGTTGTAACATTTACACCATTAGGTTCGATGGGATTTAAAACCGTTGGTATAATACCTAGTGGATTGCCAAAACTACACTTACCAACATTAGATTTGAAAGATATTACACATGTAATTCCATTGGCATTTGCATGTTTCCTTTTGGCTTATATTGAAAGTGTTTCGGCAGCAAAAACACTAGCTCAAAAGAACGGATACGATATAGATGCAGGGCAGGAATTACTGGCTTTAGGAGTTGCTAACTTAGCCACATCTCTGGGTCAGGGATATCCAGTTAGTGGCGGATTATCACAATCAGCTGTTAATGAAAAGGCTGGTGCTAGAACGCCTCTTTCACTTATTATAGCATCAGGCGCAATTGCAATCTGTCTTATGTTCCTTACCGGATTACTCAAAAATCTGCCTGTAGTGATACTTGCATCGATTGTACTTGTTGCTATCAGAGGTCTCGTTAATATTAACGAAATGAAACAATTGTTTAAAATTAATCGATTCGACTTTGTTATTGCAATGACTGCTCTATTTAGTGTGATAATATTTGGAATTTTGCAAGGTGTTTTAATAGGTGCCTTATTTTCTCTAATTCTTATTATTCGTAGTGTATCCAGTCCATACATTTCGTATCTTGGAAGAATCCCAGGCACAAATGTTTTTTCAGATATGAAAAGACATCCTGACAATGAGTTAGTGCCAGGAATACTTATATTCAGAGTTGAAGCTACACTTGTATATTTTAATGTGGCCTTTGTTTATCAAACAATCTGGAATAAAGTAAAAAAAGCAGATTCGTCATTAAAAACAGTAATATTCGATTTAAGCAGTTCCGCAACAATTGATTCGAGTGGAGCACGTTTAATTAAGCGGTTATATCAAAACCTGAAAAAAAGAGGCATTGAACTCAAAGTTACCGAAGCCCGATCTGGTGAGGTAAGAGATATTTTAAGACAGGAAGGACTGGAGCATTTACTTGGACATATTAGCCGTCGCGATACACTTTATGATATTGTTGTAGCTGCAATTGGAGAAACAGAACCTGATATTAAAAAAGCTCCAGAAAAACCAAAATCCCTGCAAACAAAAGATATTATTGCCCAGATTATTTTAGGAAATAACTATTTTACCCAAACTCATCCGCGCGAATATTTTGAAGAGTTCAGTTATGAGCAAAAACCATATATAACATTAGTTACATGTTCGGATTCACGTGTACCTTTAAACGCTCTTTTACCTGATACCTCAAACAGGGTTTTCACCATAAAGAATATTGGAAACCAGATTTTATCAACAGAGGGCTCGGTTGATTATGGCGTTTACAACCTAAAAACTCCCATACTTTTCTTTTTAGGACATTCGGATTGTGGCGCTATTAAAGCTTATCTCGAAGGATTTGATGAAGAAACTTATGGAATAAAACATGAACTCGATTTTTTACAACCCTTAGTTAAAGGTCATGAACACTCCAAAGATTTTGAAAAACTATATACCCGCATTATTGAGAAAAATCTCGATTATCAGATAAACATAGCATATAAGAAGTATAAAGATTTAATATTATCGGGGAAACTTACAATAATTGCTGCATTTTATGATTTCAAAGGTGAATATGGAAAATTGAGAGGGGATATTGTAATAACAAATGTAAATAAGCAGAAAAATGTAGAAGAAATGCGCAATCTGCCAATATTTGAATACTTATCCACAGCACAAAAAGAATTACATATTGGACGATTAGCAGAATAATTAGAAAAATAGAATTAATGAAACACCTTAAAATCTCCATCCTTTTATTAGTGGGATTTTTTATAATTAAGATGGTTAGTGCTCAATCAATAACCGCAATGACTTTTAATATTCGTTATGATAACCCTAATGATAAAGAAAACAGATGGGATTTTAGAAAAGAATCGGTAGTTAAGATGATCAATCATTATTCTCCCGGAATAATTGGAACACAGGAAGGCCTAAATAATCAAGTTCAGTTTCTGAAAGATAACCTGAAATCATATAATTATATTGGTGTTGGCAGAAATGATGGAAAACTACAAGGTGAATATTGTGCTATTTTTTACGATACAACTCAGTTTAAGATGATAAGTAACTTAACATTCTGGCTATCTAAAAATCCCGAAAACGTTTCAGTAGGCTGGGATGCCGCATTAGAAAGAATCTGCACAGCTGGATTATTTCAACATATAAAATCAGAAAAGAAAATTTGGGTTTTTAATACCCATTTCGACCATATTGGTCAAGTAGCAAGAAAAATGTCATCTCAACTTATCTTAAATAAAATAATTGAGTTAAATCCTGAAAATTGTCCTTTGATTTTAATGGGTGATTTTAATGCAATACCTAATAGCGAACCAATTAATATATTAAAAACTCAATTGACAGAAGCTTCAACGGTTTCTCAAAAACCATTTTATGGACCTGCAGGAACATTCAATAATTTTAATTCCACAAACTCAACCACCGACTGTATTGATTTTATTTTTATTTCTCAGTTTACAGTTGCTTCGTGCACTCATATTGATGACAAGAAGAACGACAATCTATGTATTTCGGATCATTACCCTGTTCTGGTAGAAATCAGCTTTAAATTTTAAGCCTTTTCTAATATTAAAAAACGCCCGAATTTCTTCGAGCGTCTACATTCAGGTTAATAACAGAGATGGCATTTCCTCTACAGTTCAACCTTAACAGGCTCAATCTTTTGTGCCACCACTTCGGTAATGTACTTATCTTGTCCGCTCTTATCGGTGTATTTGCGTGTATTAAGTCGGCCAGTTAACAAAACCAACTCACCTTTTTTAAGAAACTCCAGATCCTCATCTTTCTTAATTTTCCAATACGATACATTATGCCAGGTTGTATTATTCACCCACTCGCCTTTGTTATTTTTATAACTCTCGCTTGTGGCTACACTCATGCTTACGAGCGTACGTCCGCTTTCGAATGATTTTACTTCTGCATCGCGACCAAGAAATCCTTGTAATTCTACTTTGTTAATTGTTGCTTCCATTTTTTACGTTTTATTTAGTTAAACAAAAATTTATTGATACAAAGTAACGTCTCGTCAGCTAGTCGATTCGGTTGTTAAATAGGTATAATCGATTAACATTCGTTTGTTGTCGTTTGTAATTGATTGAAAATATTTTTATATTTGATTTTCAAGATGATTAATTAGAGAAAAATTATGACCGAGAAATCAATAAAAACTTGTCCCGAATGTGGAGAAAAACTTATTGGCCGTGCTGACAAGAAATTCTGCTCTGACCAATGTCGAAACTCATACAACAATCGACTAAACAGCGATGCAAGCAATACTGTTCGGAATATTAATAATATTCTTAGAAAAAACCGACGCATTTTGCAGGAATTAAACAAGCAATCAGGAAAAACAATGGTAACAAAAGATACATTACTCTCAAATGGTTTTAACTTTACCTATAATACACATACCTACAAAACTCTAAAAGGATTTAATTACCACTTCTGTTACGAGCAAGGCTATTTATTTCTTGAGGATAAAAATCTTTATTTGTTGGTTACAAGTAAGGATAAAGAAAATTAATTTAATTAGGTTTACAGATTATTAATAACCATGAATAGCCCAACCACAATTGATGATTATATTTGCTCATTTCCAAATAACATTCAGAATATTCTTGAAAAGGTTAGACAAACCATTAAAAAATCAGCTCCTGAAGCAACCGAAACCATGAGCTACCAAATGCCAACCTTTCGATTAAATGGAAATTTAGTTCACTTTGCAGCTTTCAAAAACCATATTGGGTTCTACCCTACTCCATCGGGAATATCAAAATTTAAGCAAGAAATAGCAAAATATAAAAATGCAAAAGGGTCTGTACAATTTCCTTTGGATAAGGAAATACCCTATGACCTTATTAGTAGAATTACTAAATTCAGAGTGGAAGAAAATCTAATAAAAAAATAAATCATGAAAATTATTCGCAGAAAAATCAATTACTATTTAATTACCTTAGTTCTTACAGGCATATCATTCATAACTCTGGCTCAGGAAGTAAATTATCTAAATCTTGCAAAGAAGTATTTTAACGAACTCGATTCCATTTGTTCTGTTGATAATGGCAAACTTTGGGGTATAAACCTATACGGACCAACCATGATTGTTATTCCTGATAATAAATTAATTATAGCCAATGTAGCTGATAAAAACAATGCATTAAAACCTAAAGACGGATTGTTTGTTGGAAATCTACCTGATAATTTGGGAATAGCAAATACTTCGCTTGAATGGAACGGAGTTAAATGGACAATGGTTATGTGGAACAGTATTTCTGAGAATGATCCTTATGGCAGAAAAAAGCTTTTTGTGCATGAAAGCTGGCACAGCATTCAAGATGAATTAGGCATTTCGTCAGTAACCACATCAAACAATCATCTTGATGAACTTCAGGGTTCAATTTTATTAAAACTGGAATTTATGGCTCTTAAGAACTCATTACTGGCAACGAATAGCGATGAGAAAAAATCTCATCTTAAAAATGCATTAACTGCTCGAAAATACAGACAACTAAAATTTCCTGAAAATAATGAAAACGAATTTGAACGATTCGAAGGAATGGCTGAATACACGGGACTTAAACTTTGTGGATTAAACCAAAGTATTATTCCTAAAGTAATTGCTAAGCAACTTGAACTATCAATAAATAAAGATGGTTTTGCAAATTCATTCGCATATATAACAGGTCCTGCATATGGATATTTTATGGATGAATTTTCTGAAAATTGGCTGGAAAGAATTCTTGAAGGCAAAAGCATTCCTGAAATAGCATCTCAAATAATTAATTCAGAAATAACATCAGATACATTGGAATTAAAAAACACAGTTCATGAGATCATTCGTTTTTATAATGCTGAAACATTTATTAAAACTGAAACAGAAAAGTTTGAAGGACAAAAAGCAATTATAAATGAATACAAACAAAAGTTCATTGAAGGCAATAAGCTAATAATTCCAAACAATAATCTAAATTTCACATTTAATCCTCAGGAAAAACTCATTTCACTTGAAGATGGAGTTGTTTATACTACGATGCGATTAATTGGCGATTGGGGCATTCTAGAAGTTAGCAATGGTATTTTTAGAAGTAACGATTGGCAATTTTTTATGGTTTCGGCACCTAAATCCGGATTCTCCGGCACTATTCAGGAATCTGATTATAAATTGATTTTAAAAGATGACTGGAAAGTAGTCAATATTAAGGAAGGAAAGTACACAATAATAAAGTAAAAAAATGAAATCATTTGAATCCGAAAAAACCAAACCTTTAAATATGAATAAATTTGGATTTTACATAGCCATCACAACATCAATATTAACGTTGGGTACCTTTATTATTGCTGTTCTTACACCCCCTTTATCGGGACCGTTTTGCCAAGGAAATTGTTTTGAATATCCTTTTCTCGACATTGCATCACGCTGGCCAAGGGACTATATTTGGATGTTTCCAGCGATGGTTCTCACACTTTTATATGTTGTTTTTTTTGTATCTATTCATTTTTATGCAGAAGAAAAACGGAAATTTTATAGTCTAACCGCATTAATATTTGCTTCACTTTCAGCATTGATTCTGGTTACTGATTATTTTATTCAGGTTTCAGTTATTCAACCAAGCCTAATAAATGGTGAATCGGACGGTATTTCGATTTTAACCCAGTATAATCCTCATGGATTATTTATAGCTCTTGAAGAACTTGGATATATATTTATGAGCATTTCGTTTTTGTTTATAGCATTTGCATTTGCCAAAACAAGCAAATCAGAAAAAGCAGTCCGATGGGTTTTTATTACAGGATTTGTACTAACCATTATATCACTTATTCTAGTTTCAATAGTGCATAGGATTGAAAGAGAATATAGATTCGAAGTAATTGTAATAACTATCAATTGGTTTGTATTAATTATATCAGGTTTACTAACTGCAAAAGTTTTTAAACGAAATCTGAAAAGATAAAAAAAAGAAAAATAATCTTTTTTAAAGGCTTCTATTTTGGTCTGAAATTAGAAATTCATTTGGATAAAAGGACTATTTTAGCGCAAGAATTATAAATTTAAAGAATATGTTCACTAAAGCAATTGTCCGAAAGCCAGCACATACTTTTGCCAACGGAATAACTGAAGCAAATCTTGGAAAACCTGATTATAAATTAGCCCTAAAACAGCATGAAGCATACTGTGATGCACTTGCAAAATGTGGTCTTCAGGTAATTGTCATGGAGAGTGATCCTGAATTTCCAGACTCATGCTTTATAGAAGATACAGCTATTGTTACAAAAGACTTTGGTGTAATAGCACGACCAGGTAATAAAAAAAGACTGGGTGAAGAGATTGAGGTCAAAAAAATACTAGAACCGTTGCTCCCATTATATTCCATTACTGACCCAGGTACGGTGGACGGGGGTGATGTAATGCAAGCTGATAATAAATTTATTATTGGTTTATCGAACAGAACGAATCTTACCGGATCAAGGCAATTAAAGGAAATTCTGGAAAAATTCCATTTTGAAGTTGCAGTTATTCCTATCTGCAACATTTTGCATTTTAAAACTGGAGTAAATTACTTGGGTGAAAATAATCTACTTATTCAAGAAGGAATTTGTAGCATGAATGATCTGAGCAGTTTTAACAGAATAATTATTCCTGATGATGAATCTTATGCAGCAAATTGCCTTCGGGTTAATGATTATGTTCTGGTTCCTAAAGGATTTCCTAAAACCAAATCAAATGTCGAAAAGTTAGGATATAAGATAATTGAGCTGGAACTATCTGAGTTTCAGAAAATGGATGGAGGCCTGAGTTGTTTATCGTTACGATTTTAGTCAGAGATTATTCATAATCTGTTTTTTCAATAATCTCAAAATCTACAAGGTTTGATGTTTTATAGAGTGTGTAAGTTATATCCTTTCGTTTAATCGTTTTTTCGACAAGATAAAGTACATTGTCGATAATGCGTGCATCATAAAAAACACCTTCAAATTCACGTGCCGTAATAAGATTATAACCTGATAATTGCAGCATTTTTGATGAAGTAAAAATAACCATTTGTGAATTGAAATCAAGAAACATAATTGGAAATTCATCGCAAGAATAGACCTGTTCATTAAATACAATTATTCTTTCTTCAGAGTCAAAATAAATGAGTTTTTCTTCATTTGTAAATTCAAACGAATGAGAACCATACAGTGTGTCAATATTAAAACTATTCAAATTAATCAGGAGTATGTTTTGTTGGTAATAAAATGCTGCATAATTACCATTAATGGATGTTTTAAAATTAATAATTCGCGGAGTAATAATTGATACTTTTAATTTACCATCAATACCATAGTAACTAATTTTATCTGGTTTATTGTCGGCTGTTTCATCATTAGCAATAAATGCATTGGTTAGCTTATAAAATTCGTTTCCTTCGAATGTAAACGAGTCTTTATAAACAATCTGATAAATATCATCACTTTTAATCCGCACATAATCCAATGCTTTAGGAATCTCATCAACAACAATTTTACCAAGCTTATTGAGTTTTTGTGTATACCCGTTAAATCCAATAAATAAAATAATAAGCAAGCTTATAATTCTCATCTTATGTTTTCTTTTTGAATTTCAATATTAACTAATTCGTGGAAACTAACCATAAATTTTTAGTAGATTTTTGGAACAATCTTGGCATAGGAAAAGTAAATTATTTAGAATCTGTTTTGCTCCGCGTTTTTTTGCTTTTGATATTAATTAAATTGAAGTATTTATAAGGTTTGTTATTAATAACCTTTATTGTATTTACTAACGAAAAGATTACAGTACAAATTGCTCCTGCATAAAACAAGTAAGGCATTTTAAGAGTGTAGTACTGAATAAGACCAAGTAAAAATAAACACCACATGGTTAATTGAAAATTAATAACCTCCATAAAATGTTCCGTTATATTTTCTACTTCATTCTTGTTATTATTCCAAATTAGAATGGTAGGTATAAAAATAAGAAACAAGCCACTTAAATGGACCAAACCCAGTATAATTTCATCTTTTGTTTTTTTATCTTTATTCGCCTTAGATTCATCTTCAACAAACAAACTAAAATCGACATCCAACGCTTTGGCAATCATTTGAAGGGTGTAGGCGCGTGGATCAACTTCTCCATTCTCAATCCGTTGAATTGTTCTAGTACTAATTTCTGTCTTATCGGCCAACTCTTCTTGAGTCATCCCTTTTTTAATCCTTAATTCTTTTATTAGTTTTCCTGTTTCCATTTTTTTTAAGTCAAATATCTTACTAATTCAGGTAACTTTCCAACTACAAAAACACGACATTTATACGACATTTAAATAAATTCAAAGTATTTTTCTATTTTACCTAACACAGCATTAAGCTTACTTTTCAATTTTCTCAATACATTTATAAAGAGTTTCTCTTAACGCCACCTCACGCGGATCGTTAACCAGGTAAACGCCCATTTTAGTCATTATATAGGCATAGCCAATTTGTTTTTCGGTATCGGCAAATCCAAAAGAACCACCTGCACCAGGAGTTCCGAATGATTTATAACTGGTTCCATATTCGAACTTGGGTCCTGGTTTAATAAATCCACAAGAAAAGTAAGTATCGAGGCCCATTACAACATCGAAAGAACCAGCTGGTGGAACACCCGCTTCTTTTGTAATCTCCAAAAATGTCTTTTCATTAAAATTGAGTTCTTTTGCTCCCGATGCAAAAACACTATAAACTTTTGCTATAGAACGCGCGTCTCCTATTCCGTTTCCAGAAGGCATTTCGACCCTATGTGTTGTAATATCATTTGGATGAAACTTCTCTGGTATGCTAAACGACTGAGCAAGTACTGATTTTCTGTTCCGCAGATCTTTTCTCATTTTCTTTGGCATTTTATTCATATTTAAAATAAACTGCCCAATAGAAGGTAATATTACTTTTGCAATCTGATCCTGCGGAACTGTATCGGGCAATCCGATATAAAATTCAGCACCCAATGGTTTTGCAATTTCTTGTGCAAAAAACACACCGATACTTCTTTTTTTAGGATCAACTCTTCGCATAATCTCGTTCATGTACATTCCCATAGTCGATAAATGATAACCATGTTGTGTACCTGGCTCCCATAATGGTTTCTGCCGAGCCATAACATCAGCTATATATTCGAAATTTGCCAGCGAATCGATGGTAAATATCTCATCAACTAAACATAATCCGGCTTCGTGGGCAAGTAATTGTCTTACCGTAATATTTTCTTTGCCATTCTGACCAAACTCAGGCCAGTAGGTTATTACTTTCTCATCGTAATCGAGCCATCCATTTGAGTGTGCCATGGCAAGACACAATGCAGCTATTCCTTTTGTTGTTGAAAAAACAAGAACCTTGGTATTTTCCTCCCATGGTTTTTTTGTAAGCGCATCTTTGTAACCGCCCCAAAGATCAACTACTTTTTCGCCTTTATAATAAACCGAAAAAGCGGCTCCATTTTCACCTCGCTTGGTAAAATTGCGAATAAATTCGTTTTTCACTTCCTCGAATCCCGGAGCTACATAACCATGAATTAGTTTATCAGGATCTTTCTTAACTTTATATGATAACGAACATTGATTAAAAATAAACAGGGGAAGGGTTATTGCTAAAACAATTTTTATTTGATGAAGGTAGAGTTTTTTCATTTTATACTAAAGAATTTGCGTTTTATACAGATAATTAAGCACTTTGTACTATTTATTAAGCAATTTAATTATTCCAACGCTTTTATACAATAATTTAGTGCAACAGTTTAAACTTTCATTCGTCTTTATTGAAAAAATATTGTTATGATAACTAACTACCTTAAAATCGCCTTTCGAAATATTACCCGACACAAAGGCTTTTCATTTATAAATATTTTAGGATTGACCCTTGGCATTGCCTGTGCTTTGCTAATATTTATGTGGGTTTACGATGAAATAACCTACGACAGGTTTCACAACCAAATTGATAGCATCTATCGTGTTGAACAAGACCAGTTTTATGATGGCGAAGCCTACCATGTTAATGTAACTCCTTATCCATCGGGTGAAGGCTGGAAAATGGAAATCCCCGAGATTGAAGATGCCATTCGGTTTGCATACACAGGCAATCTCTTGCTTAAATACGAAGAAAAATCATTTTTTGAATCAGGTATTACCGCGGTAGACTCAACAATATTTTCAGTTTTTAGTTTCGATCTCGAATTGGGTGATCCTCTTACTGCTCTTACAAAACCCTTAAGCATGGTATTAACCAAAGAGATGGCTGAAAAATATTTTGGAACAGAAAATCCATTAGGAAATATTATTCGAGTAGATAATCAGTATGAATTTACTGTAACCGGTGTTTTGAAAAAAATCCCAACAAATTCAAGTTTAGGGTTTAGCATACTTGTGCCGTTTGATTTTATTAAAACAATTGGTTTTTATCAACCACATTGGGGAAGTAATTCCATTTTTACGTACGTAAAATTAAAGACCGGAATTGACCCAAATAAAACAAAGTTTATAATTGCTCCACTAAAAGAAATGCATTTGCATCAATACTTTGGATATGGTCATCCTGCGGGACAAATACAAGGAGTATTTATTTTTATTACCATTGGTATTTTTATTTTGTTAATTGCCTGTATAAATTTTATGAATTTGTCAACAGCAAGATCGAGTCGCAGGGCAAAAGAAATAGGCATGCGCAAAAGCTCTGGTGCTAATCGCGAAAATATTATTTTGCAGTTTTTTGGTGAGTCTGTTTTTATAACTCTTATTGCAACTGTAATTGCATTAGGTATAGTTGCCTTGCTATTACCAAAATTCAATTTATTATCTGGAAAACAAATACCGCTGGAGTTCCTTTCAAGTCCTGCATTTATAGTAGGAATAATTGCCATCATGTTTTTTACAGGTATAATTGCAGGAAGTTATCCTGCCATATTTCTTTCGAAGTTCAATCCAGCCAAGGTTCTTAAAGGCGAGATGAAAGAAACATCATCAAAAGGATGGTTACGAAAGTTCCTTGTAGTTTTTCAGTTCTTTTTATCTATAATTTTAATTATTGGAACCGTTTTTATTTATAAGCAGCTTAAATTTATGCAAGCCCAGAAACTGGGTTACGATAAAGAACATGTTCTCTATATTCAAATGTATGGCGATATAAATAAATCATACAATGTTATAAAAGATGCCTTCAAAGCAAATCCGGTAGTTGAGAATGTAACTGCATCATCGCACTTACCAAGTAATATTGGAAGTAATTCGGGTGGGGTTGACTGGGAAGGCAAAGATCCAAACCTAACAGTTTTGGTAAGTATGAGTATTGTAGATTTTGATTATACCGAAACACTAAAAATACCCATAGAAAATGGCCGAAGTTTCTCAGCTGAGTTCCCATCAGACCGTATTGCTGATTCTACCGGTGCGTTTATTATTAATGAAGAAATGCAGCGAATTATTAATGTCGAAAATCCAATTGGTATGCGATTTTCATTTATGGGAGTAAGAAAAGGACAAATTATCGGAGTTATGAAGAATTTCCACTTCTATTCAATGCGTGATAAAATTGAGCCACTTGCCATTGCCACAGGATACAGTCAATATATCCGATACATAATTATGCGAATTAAACCTGGCGATGTTACAAAAACAATTGAAAGCTTAACCGATACATGGAATACGGTAATGCCTTTATACCCATTTGAATATCATTTTTTAAATGATGATTACGAAACAATGTATCGAACTGAACAACGAATGGGAAGCATCATAAAGTATTTTGCAATAGTTGCTATTTTAATTGCATCGCTGGGGCTATTGGGATTGGTTTCGTTTATGGTTGAAAAACGAACTAAAGAGATTGGTATCCGTAAAGCTATGGGATCAACCTCAACAGAAATAATTTATATTCTCTCAATGGATTTTATTAAACTGGTTATTGTGGCAATTGCATTAGCTATACCTATATCATGGTATTTAATAAGTAAATGGCTGCAGGAATATGCTTACAAGACAGATATAAGCTGGTGGGTTTTTGCTTTAGCTGCAGTTTTAGCAGTTTTAATAGCTCTTTTAACTGTAGTCTTTCAGGCATTTAAAGCCGCCAATACGAATCCGGCACAAACGTTGCGTTACGAATAAAGAACACCATTACTCCAAATAATTTCACCATCGAAGGATGGTTTAAAAAGAGAGAAAAACAATTGTTTTTCTCTCTTTAATTTGAATCCTGAAAATAAAACGCGTATATGAATTTTTAGATATATCTATTTCAGGAGAATATCTGGATAGTTTTTTAATATCAGATTATGGTTTAGGATTAAGCACAGGATGGTAAATATACAAGCAGGTTCCATCTTTTATTAAATCAATAATTTCCTTTGTATCATCCAACGGTAATGCTGGACATCCAAAACTACGACCTATGCGTCCGGTTTGCTTAATAAAACTTTCGCTGACATAATCAGCTCCATGAATTACTATAGCACGTTTAAAAACATTGTCATTTAACCCTTTACTCATTCCTTTTATTCTGAGAGAGTAACCGTGTTTTCCAAAATATGAATCCTGTGTAATAAATAATCCTAAACTACTTTTTTTCGAATTTATTTCATTAGAAAATGATTCGGCATTCTGATCTCCCGTATTCATCCCATGGGCTACCAGCGTATTCTTAACTACTTTTTCATTTTTGAGATCAAGAATAAATAATCGTTTATCGGTTGATGGTCGGCTAAAATCGATAATAGTAAGAAGCGACTCATTTTTCAATAATTTCTTTTGCTTTAGAAACAGAAAACCATTAAAAGCTAAATCAATTGCAGGTTTGGGAATGCCGACAGAATCAACAAGATTTTTTTTCCAAGAAACATGGCCTGTATCCTGCACAACAAAATTATCAGGAGTTCTGGAAAGAAAAGAATATCCAACCCGGGCAATTATACCTAAAGCTACTAAAGACAATATTACAAAAGTAAAGCGGTGCATTATAATTGATTAAAATTAGCAGAAATATCATCTTTCAAAACAAAATTTGATCAGTGATTTGTATTAGTTTAATAGTATGTTTTTTAATATTTTACAAGTTTTTCATACTCTTCCCTCATAATAATCTGGTCTTTATCCTTTAAATAATCAGTTGATAAAATACCATGTAAATGATCAATTTCGTGTTGCAGCAATTCAGACAAATCTCCTTTAAATGTTTCGATAATTGTTTCACTTGTTTGGGTCTGGTACTTTATAGTTATAGTTTTATGTCTTTTAGTAAGTATATAAAATGCAACATTAAAACTAAAACAGCTATCCCACACTTCGAAAGTTTCAGTGCTCTTGTCAATAATTTCAGGGTTAACCAAAGCAAATGATCTATCTGACAAATGAATGTATACTATTTTCTTCAAAATGCCAATCTGTGGAGCAGCAATTCCTCGACCAGTTTTCTTACGATTTTGAAAATCGATTAAAGTATCCCTCAAATCAGCAATAATATTATCAAGCTGGGAATCAAAGTCAGCTATATGATTCGATTTCTCTCGTAAAACAGGATTTCCTAATAATAGAATTTCTTTTACAGGCATTATCTATAAGTAAAAAAGTTTTTAATTCTTAATTAATGCTATTCTTCCATCAATTCCTTGGGTAAGTCCTTTTTGGTTTTTGCACCCAACTCCTTAATTTTCTGAGTACTTATAATTAGATTTCCATTACCAGTACTAATCTTATTCATTGCACCATCATAGGCTTTCTTAGTTGCTTCCAATTTATTTCCAATATCTTTTAGGTCACTCACA
>JFJP01038992.1_pt1 | contig 14853 bp, 14 predicted proteins | sample 431651 | NCBI WGS metagenome assembly JFJP01 (sample SAMN02602958, study PRJNA72255) | Microbial mat metagenome, whole genome shotgun sequencing project. | biome: fresh water; feature: sink hole; material: water; isolation source: purple microbial (photo- and chemosynthetic) mats found in...
AGAATATTGTTAGTATTAAAGAAGCAGAAGAAATAAGAGAATTTGAATACATCCACAATATACCTCAAATGTATGAGGATTGGCAAGAAATAAAAGAACTAAAAAGAAAAGTAAATACATCTAAGGACTGGTGTAGTGTTGGTTGTAGAGAAAAACCTCTGCCATGTATATTCCTTAAGGGATTTGATCCTACAGAACAGTATCAATTAGCCGCTAGATTAGATGATTTACTTTCTAAATTCCCAACAAAAGACTGGGATAGATATACCGCTATAAAAAAGAACCATACTCCCCCAGATCCTACCCTTAAATGGTTAGACCCTGAGCCCAATTTAAATGCCCTTCAGGCAGTCCTCTTAGCTAAGTCGCAGAATGAGTCTAACTCTAAACTAGTCAAGGCGAGAGCAGGCGTTAAATCGCGATTAGAGGCAAAACAAGCACTACTGAATGATATGGATCTGGCACAATTGGAAGAAAGGTCAAAAGACCTTAAATTTCTACTCAGCTTATGCTCTAAGAACGGACTTAGCCTATTCATTATTGATCTTATAAAAACGGAATTGCAGAATATCATTAATGAACTTATTGAGTTTAGTGAATTAGGCGTAAAGATTACACTATCAACAGCTAAAGAGGAGAATTTAGATTCTTTTCAAATTCTATTTGGAGAAAAAGAACGGGATATATGCAAGGCTTCTGGTGGAGAAATTGGATTAGTTAGAATCCTTTTTAAATTAGCTGTTATGGTTTATCTTAATCGCTACTTTAGATCTTACAAAGTGCTCATCCTTGACGAACCGACCGCAGCATTAGACCATGATAATACTGAGGCTGTAGTCGCTATCATTAAAAAACTCTGCTTAAAAGACTTCTCTCAAGTTATAGTTGTATCTCACAGTTCTAAACTCGCTAATAGTTGTGATAATAGAATTGAGATATAATGTCCATAAATAACGAAAACCAATTCAGAAAGTTAATAGAGAACTCAGCCAATAACGATCCAGAAATAGCTTGCGCTCCGATACCAGATGATGCAAAAAGGATGCTAACCTTCGCACCTCAGCTTTCTAATTTGGTAGAAGAAAAAGTATATGATCTTGGACTACTTCATAAAGGAATCTATGCAGGTATAGAATTAAAGAACGAGACAACCAGCTTAACTTTCAATACAGCAAAAATAGAAGATCACCAGATTAGAAATCTAAAGCGCGTAGTTTCTTGTGGCGGTTTGGGATTCGTCCTTCTGCGCTTTAAGAAAGGTCTGACAAAAAGAGATCAGAAAAGACTAAAAACAACATTATACTCTATTGACAAGGCATTCTGTATTGGTGTAGAATGGATTAAAGATAAAAGCTTACCGATTGAACTGTTAATAGATGAGTGTGTTGAACTCCCCTTTAATATAGTCAGTCAAGAGTACGATTTGAGAGTTTTATGGCAGATATAAGAAAAGTAACTAAATTCGTGTATAATCCCGAGTCTCTTGGAGATATTTGTGAATTTAGTATTGTGTTCGATCATCTTCACTGGAAACTGCTTTGTAAGCAGTCTGTAGATATGAATACAACAGCCAGTCATCTTCTTGCAATGATTATTGAAACGTATCTAATAAAAACAGGTTATCTAGATCCGAAGGCTCCTTCCACTGAAGGATATCCCGTTGCTGTAACTATTAGAGAGCTTAGAGATCACCCAGATAACTTGTTTAATTTCCGTAAGAACACAGCGCTGTCCGGAAATGAAGAGAAAGAAGAGGCACTACCTGGCGGTCTTGGTGCTCTCGACTCAGACGACGAATTAGACTTTTCATAAAATGTTTGAAAAGCTTTATGGAAACCTTATCCCAGGAGAATATTGGGACTACGAATTCCAATGTGAATTAGCTCGCGAAGCCTTAAATTTTAATCTAGTCTTCAATGAAGAGTGCGATAATGGGCACTTAATTTCAGAGCCTCCTTATATATTTACACGGTTAAGCGTTTATTTAGATGCATATAGTCTACTCGCTAAACTAGACTGCAATATGAAGGAATGGTGCCTCTCTCCAGATTGTGCTGGAGGCGTAGCTATAATTTATCTTGGAACTAGCTGTAAAATATTTACAATTGATGTTAATGTAGATTTCAATGTATCTATAGAATACTTCAACGAAGCTAGTGAATACAGAAAGACCATATTCTCTTGGGAAGTTCCTGTAGAGTTAAAAATAATTGATATAAAGAAAGTAATGTAATGTAATGAGCAGATATATAAGAGTAACACGCGGAAATCCAGGAGTCTTGGGATCGGAAGGTCTAGAAGCACTCAGGTTTTCACTCTGGGTAGACGACAAAGAAACAGACCATGTAACCGCCTTTAGCGGAGCACCTGGAGCCCAAAACTTTAGAACACTAGCAAATGAGCATCGTGGAGTTCTGGAGCCGATTCCTGAAGGTAAATATACAAGCATTGGACCTTTAGAGTGGTGCGGTGGAGAAGATGACTACTCAACATATTGGTCATCGGCACTAGGTCCTGTTGTAGCCCAGATCTATGGCGAAAGAGCTATTATGCTTCATTTAGATGCAAATAGAAGGTATTCTCCAGGAAGCGCCGGGTGCCTATGTCCCGGTGATTTAGACTCTTTAAAGAAGGTAGTTAGTTGGTGGAAGAATGCCAGGCCACAATGGGTTGAATGCGACTGGGGTCTTGGCACATTTCCTAAACGTAATAGCTTAAAGAAGGTTTCTCATAAGATTAAGTTCTTCCAGAATGAAGGGAAGACATTAGCTTTGATTGATGACAAGGAAGTTTCTATACTTGCTTTCCAGTTAAATTATGATGCAAACGGAGCATCATTAAGGCTTAATGGAGAGCCGCTTAGTCTAGCTCATAAGATAAATTCAGTTCAACTTGTAGTATTATATGAAGATAATGGAAAGTGATTTATGGTTTCACTATTTAGGTAAATTTGTAGGAGAGAATGAGTGGAATGGCGCATGTAATGCCGGATTTAGAATGGAACATGATTTACACCACATTCCAAAAGGCGCTTTCGTCTTTCCTAGATATACTATTCAGTCCTATAATTACCAACAATATATTACCACTCTAAATACAGACTTTAAAACAGATGTTTCTGTATATGATTTCTCTATAGCCAACTTCATATATAGTTGGTATCCATTCCTAGAGAAGTATACTTTTAAAACGTATTTTACAAAAGATATTCCAGAAGGACAGTATGTTGTAAAGGGGTTGGAGAAAGCCAAGAAAGACGATTGGACTAATTCTTGTTTCGCTCCTACGCGGGCGCGGGCGCTGGAGATAGCCGATGAGAAAAGTTGCTTTAGGGAATACGTTCCTTTAAAGTCCTATGGGATTCACGAAAAAGGAATTCCTATCTCAAAGGAATATAGATTATTCGTATACAACAATAAAGTTATCTACAGCAATTTCTATTGGGCAACCTATAGAGATATTCTCCCAATTGAAGCGCAGGTAATGCCTTCACACGAAGACTGGGAATTTAACAGTCTCGTTTGTGATGTAAAGAAAATACTATCTAATCTTAATGTAATGTTCTATACTATTGATATAGCACAAGATATTAACGATAAGTGGTGGTTAGTAGAAATTAATAATGGCCACAGAAGTGGTATTCCCTATTTCAATCAAGCTATAGATTATGAATATTTCTATAGAAAATTATATGAGGTGGTACAAGATGGACAACGAGATAACCAAAGGCGATATCATGGTTTTGCAAAAACTAGATCTGGTCCTAAACGAAGTAACTGAACTTCGTCTACTAGTGGACGAACTAGTAAACAAAACAAATATGTGGAGATCCAAAGCAAATAGTTCAAATGACATATCTATAGTGGTGTCAGAACAGGAACCTAAATCTTTTAAGGACATTAAGGTTAAAGATAAAGAACGTCTTTCAAAATACCTAGCTTTAGAGAAGAACACCCTTTCTAAATTTGAAACTGAAGTAGTTAAATTAACTGTTGCAGATGAACCCTTAGACTTCATATGCTCTGAACTTAATAGGCACAAGAAATCAGTTAAAAACGCCCTTATAAGCGCTTTAAATAAAGCACTTAGAGAAGAAGAAATTAAGAAATCTGAAAACATAATGTCTTTATTTGTAGGATCTCCTATGAAAAAAGAATTCCATGTTTACTAATCTTGATGATATAGAAAAATACTGCATGGACGAAGGTTGGGGCGGCTTTGAAGAAGAAGCCGTTTCCCGACCTGCCTTGGAAACTGCCACCTTACTATTGGGCTACAACTATACTAAATGTTGGTGTCTTAATGTTTTGGATAGCGGTCATATAGAAGCTACGCTAGAAATTAGCAATAAAAAAGATCTAGTAGTCCTAATTGGCTATAGCAAGCACACAGTCGCATTCTTTTCTGGGGAAATTAATATAGAAAAGACTTTCCAAAATAAACATATACGTAGAACATGCGAAGCTATTGAGGGCTTTGAGTCTTTTTATCGACACTTCTATTAGTCATGTCTACTAAAGTATCTTCAGCTTTATCTGTCAAGTCATGCATCCCTTTGTCATCAAAAGCTTCAGACGTATGTTTTAATACGCTTGTAGCTTCTCTAAGTATAATATAAGTAAATAATCCAGCCGTTATAGGTAATGTTAGCATTTTCAAAGGCGCATCTATTATAAATAAGGTAACTTGAATATATATAGCGTACTTAACACATTTAGCTAATGTTCTTCCGGCCATTACCTTCCAATTAAACTTACGCTTTCTGACTGAAAGGTAAGTCCCCATGATAGTATCCAGGATTATAAGTGCAATTATGCTTATAAAATACTGATTCGCAATCAAAGGCATTAGCAGCACATGTAAAAAAGTATATACACCAGAAAAGAAGCATGCTACGTATCTTTCAATTTCCTGATTAAGGGATACAAATTCTGATAAGTTTGAAAGTATTTTCATAGCTATTCTATTATAGCTATATTCTTAAATTACCTAGTATTATACTTTACCTACTTTAGGAAAACTTGCTATCTTAACTGTTAGTCCTGAACCCGGTATAACATAGAAGGTATTACTAAATAAATACACTCCAATTTCCAAAGCCCCCGGTGTATCCGTATTAACATATTTAGCATCAGATCCCGATAGAATAAATACAGTTCCCACACTATCTACAACTAAAGTGCAGCCAATAGAGCCTACAGAGTCATCCTGTAGCTCTATTTTTGCTGTACTCCCTGCAGTAATAGTGCATATACTAAATGCAGTAGATGCTGCTCTTGAGGCTAATGGCGCTTCAATACCTGTGCTTGCTGCAACAGATCCGGTAATATCTAAGGCACATACAGGAGCTTTTTTCCCTATTCCTATAAAACCTGTACCTGGAGTTGATCCAGATCCGTTTAATCCTATGCCATATATTTGATTACATAGACTCAACTGGTAGTCCTCGGTTGCGGACGGAACCCATGAATTATTTCCTATACAGGTATTATAATTTCCAGTTGTTAAGTCAGTTAAGAAGCCTGTATTAGCCAGTCCAATTACAATATTAGCAGTTCCGCTTGAAATTCCCCTACCTGCGTTATATCCTATTAAGTTGTTCCAGTTTCCTATAGTTAGTGCGTTTCCAGCTCCAGAACCCACTAAGCAATTATTTGATCCTGTAGTAAGCGCTACTCCGGTGCTTTCTCCTATTACATTATTTGCAGTGCCTGTAGTTATCTGCCACCCAGCGTTTCTGCCAAATAGATTGTTACTGTTTCCTGTAGTAACATTATATCCAGCTCTATATCCAAATAGATTGTTGTATTGGGCCGTAGTAAGTTTATTTCCAGCACTCCATCCTGAAATATTATTATAATTACCTGTAGTAATTGAATATCCAGCTAGGTATCCATCTATATTATTACTCTCTCCACCAGTAATAGAGAAGCCTGCTTGATAGCCGTTTATATTATTATAATTTCCCCATTGAATACTTCTGCCTGCTTGATAGCCGTTTATATTATTACCTACTCCAGTAATGGCTACGCCTACAGTTCCAAATCCAGCCTGCTGTCCGTTAAAATTATTGTGAGATCCGGTAGTTATATTATATCCGGCCGAAGATCCATTACAATTATTATAATTACCTGTAGTAATACGATTTCCAGCACTGGCTCCACTTAAATTATTACTTATTCCCGTAGTTAATGAGTTTCCGGCAGCATTTCCGAAACAATTGTTATCATTCCCTGTAGTAAGCTGCCATCCAGCATCTTTACCAAATAGATTGTTACTAGATCCCGTTGTAAGGGAAAATCCGGCATTATTTCCGCTTATATTATTATCGCGTCCTGTTGTTAGGGCCCGTCCGGCGGTGTATCCATTTAGGTTGTTATCGCGTCCTGTGGTTAATGAATATCCAGCATCGAACCCGTTGCAGTTATTATTACTTCCACTGCTTAATGAACGACCGGATCTATAGCCATTTAGATTATTATTAAATCCAGTAGTGATTGAATAGCCTGATTCAAACCCATTTAAATTATTACTGTATCCAGTAGTTAACGATCTGCCCGCAGTATATCCGTTTATATTATTATTTATTCCTGAGATTAAGGCGTGGGCTGCCTGATAGCCATTTATGTTATTGTTGGCTGCTGTTGTAATTGATATGCCTGTTTGAAATCCGTTTATGTTGTTATGTAATGAAGAGTAAGTCATTACTCCTGGAAGTAACAAAGGCACATCTGTAGAGGCTAAATTCGGATTAATCAGTTGCCATTTATCAGTAGCTAAAGTATATTCTGCTACATACTGTCCTCCAGATGTTATTTGATTCGCCTCTAGGACAGAAGCAGGTCCATATTGATTATTCTTTACGAGAGGTTTAATACCATGTAATCCTACTTCAAGAGTAGTAGCTCCAGTATTATTAGCAGAAGCCTTAAAATACACTAAAGCACCGTCATTAAGAATAACTACAGGAGTTGGAGTGCATATTATAGCATCTCCTGTTCCAGATGCTATACCATAAGGAAGAGATCCTAATGAAAGACCTGATATATAATCTATTTGATCTTGTACATTAGAGGTAACTGTGGATAAATATCCCAACTCTATAGCGGTTAAGCCAATAGGCCAATCACTATGATAAGTCAATGCATGTGGGGTTAAACCACCGCCGCCACCTCCACCACCCAATGCATCTATTTGATCTTGTACATTAGATGTTACTGTAGCCAGGAAAGCAGGCATTTGGGCCATGTCTGCTATTCCAGATAAGTGCGTAAAATTGTGATATATCATTTAGGCTTTCCTTACGGTATTTTCAGTAGTAATTCAGTGTCAGATAAAGCTACGCCAATTATTTGTGGATTAATTGGAGGAGTTGTTGTAATTTGTCCTGATGTGCTTGCGGATAGGTAATAAGTGCTGCCTACAGTTAAAGCGGCAGACCCTGTCGCGTCTGTCCAGTCTGCTATAGTTATTTTACCCAACAACTGTATAGTTACTGGGGTAGTAATTGTAGAAGTAGTTCTAGAAAGACCTATAGCAAAATTAACATCAGATGTAGCATTTGCTAATTTACATCCGGTTGTAGAAAATAATTTAACTGCCATTCCAGGAAATACTGTGGATGCAGGTTCCGAGTTAGTTTTAATTACATAATTATCTTCTCTTAATCCAATAGTGCCTGATATGTTTGGAACCACTATTGATACGTCAGAGGCCAATGTCTCCGCAGTAATTGTAGATTTAAATCCTGAATTTTTTATAGATAAATCAGTATCAGTAGCTATAGAACCTTTTACATCTAAAGCACAAGTAGGAGCTTTAATTCCAACTCCTATAAAGCCGGTTCCTGATGTTTGTTTTGTTCCCGTTAATCCTGTTCCGTATATTTGATTGCATATGCTTAATTGATTATTTGCTGTGTGAACAGGCACTTCACAATCATAACCTAGACTTGTATTGTAGCTACCGCTAGAGACTTCACCTCCAGTAGATGTAGAGTCCCTAAACCCTATAATGGTATTATAAGATCCTGTTACAAGTCTAGCTATAGATGAGTTAGTATTTATTGTAGTTCCAAAATAATTGTTATAAGAGCCAGACGTAATGTAAAGTCCCGACTGAAATCCATATAGATTATTATAAGAACCGCTTAATGAATTACCAGAAGATCCGCCTATACCTATATTCCAATTTCCGTTTGCGCTAAACCCAGAACTTTTTCCTATATGTATACAATTCTGCGCTGTTGTTGATGATGCGCCAGCAGAAGTTCCTAGTAGAATACAGTTATATAAACCTGGTTGAGCAGGTCCGTTAGTATACATACCATCTATTATATTCTGATAAATATTATATGTAGTTAAATTTGGAACATTAACTGGAACATCTTTTGCACACATTAATGGATTCATTAATTGCCATTTATCAGTAGCTAATCTGTATTCAGCCCAGAAATAAGAGCCTGCATTTAGCTGACTTGGATCTAGTTCCTCTGCAATACCTGTTTGTCCATTCTTAATTAATGACTTAACTCCAGTAGAGCTTACATTAATAGTACAAGGGCCTGCACTATAGAAAGGGTAGGATGGAGCAGTATTAGCAAAAGCTGCTTTAAAATATATCTTAGCACCATCCACTAAAGATACCGGAGTTACCGGATCGCAGACTAAAGCATTGCTAGTTCCTGTAGCTATACAAAAAGCGCCATTACCTACGTTATTTAGTTGAGTTTGAACGTCTGAAGTAACACTAGAAAGGTATCCTAATTCCGTAATACTTAAAGCTGGAGGCCAGTCTGTATGAGATACTAATGTGTGTGGAGATACAGGACCTCCTCCACCACCTCCGCCTAACGCATTTATCTGATCTTGTACGTTAGAAGTTAATGTTGTCAAATAATCTAAGGTCACAGACTTATCAGCAGACTGTGTAGCCATATTTAGGTCTAACTTAAATCCAAATTTATTTACAAAAGACAACTTTTCCATTGACATTAGAAACATAGGATACTTTAAGGAGGCAAAGCCCAAAGTGCCCTGATCGTGAAGATAGCCACCAGTGCATTCGGATCCTTGGAATGACCAACCTAAACTGTTCGGATCTCCAGGAATAAACTGAAGACCACGAAGCAACGTGTTACTCTGGTCACGAGCTAGGAATTTACTTCCTACACTTGGTACATTTATGTCGTATAATAGATAGTAACTCATTATAAATCCTCGTTAAGTAATAGTGGGTTTACTACCGCTTCCGTCTCTAGTATATTACATTTTAGAGTTCTATTTCCATCTCTAGCTTCTAATACTATTTCCAGAGTATCTGTAAATATAGCTACTCTATCCATATACCTCAATTGAAATTTACAATTACCAGAGAATAGCTCGAAGTTAGATGCTCTTATGTTTTTATGTTTTTCTAGAAAATACTTTACAACAAAGTCTCCAGCGTTATTAGACCTACAGTCAGGAAAATGGAAGAAATGAAATTCTTTTTCACCAAGTTCTCTTATTAAGAAACTACACACCGCTTTTAATTACTCCTCCATTATCTAACCAGTAGATTTTCTCATCTACAAACATGGAATTATGTATATTGATGCACGTAGGCCACACAGTATTGGTGTACATATTTCCAACATCATTAGTTGTGCTGCTTGAAAGACCGTTATACGATACTATAGTTCTCCTACATTTAGGAGTGCCTGCTGCTTTAAGTCCATCTGGAACTACCACATAGGCCCATTCATTTCTTTCTGTGGTTTGACCGCATCTCATTGCAGGCATTTCAAATACTTCAGTCCCAAAGCTTTGCTTTAAATCAATTCTATCTAATAGAACTTTAGTATCTAAGTCATATACATCTAAAAACGGCTTTTCTTTATGTAAAGCATAGTCATCTAAAGTTATCACGGACCCTTCTGTAATTTCATAGAATCTATTTAGTAAAATAAATAATTTACGTCCAACTACTTGATAATCATATACTTGATACTCATTAGTGTGCAGAGGAAGTAAAGCAGTAGCCGTATGATTTATCTCTTTAACAGTTGCGTCCTTATCTGGATCGTATATGTACAACTGACTTATGTTCTTTTCCCATAATGGAGTAAGCTTTGCATCAAATACCTTTATCCAGGTTTCGCACACAGACCTTGAGGCCACGAGTTGTAGGTTACTAACTTTTTTTTCGCGTATCTCGTGTCCATGATTATAGCGTCTAGGAAAATCTGCCATTTGCGGTATTAGGTAGGAAACCTGGTTAGCAGGCCACCATCCATACCCGGTTCCATAATCCCACTCTATATCTTCTGCTTTTATTCTGTAGTTCCAGGCACACCACTCTATTTTTGCTGAATCAGTTACTGGTACAAACTGACCAGTTCCTACACTATTTTCGGCTTCAGTTGGGTTCATCCAAGAGCCTACCCATTTTGGCAGTATGTGAATTGTATAAATAGTTCCATCTTCAGTTATCCTTCCTCCAGGAATAGCGCGGAAAGCGTGTGGTTCTGGCTCTGGCCATGAGTACGTTGGCGGATCCCATCCGTAATCATCTCCTGTTGTTTTTGGGGCTACATTGTAACTAGGCGCATTAAAAGGGACCGCAGGTATTCTTGTTTTAGCTTTATATGTTCCATCATAAACTAGTTTTGATATGGTAGGAGTATAAGTCCAGTTTCTATGCAACTCTATTGTCATAGTTGTCATGTCCGTAATTTCGAGTGGACTGGGAGGCCACTCCGTTACTCTGTATGTGTCAAATACACCTGGATGTGCTGCGCTTAAAGCGTCCCAAGCTATAGCTTGGTTGGCTATAAATAGAGCAACGTCCGTCTTCAGTATCTGATATCCAACGAATCTTCCTGGAACGTAAGACCCTGCATATGTTCCCGCAGTTCCTAAATCCTCTCCATACATTGTTAGCGGGTGCCATGTTGGTTCCATTTGAACTTGGCCGAAGTCAACTGTATTTCCACCTGCATCGTAAGGAGCAGAATCAAAATACAGTTTCCAACCTTCTCCAAATGTAGAAGGCAGTCCGTCCTGCAAGGCTAAGTCGTTGTATGCTCCATATCGTGGAGTATATAATTTATAGTCGGCTAAGGTCCCCGTAATGTAAGCTAATCTTTTAGCATAATCCTCATCAGCTAATTCGGTCTGACGAGCCTGCTGCTCTGCCCTTAAAGCAGGTCTATGGTATAACTCTGCTTTAGACCCCAGAATAGTATATGAATTAAGTATGCTTCCATCAAGACCATTTACTAAATTCCACACAAGACCACCGTCTGGAAGCCCTTTTTCTAGCTCATACACACCAGTATCATCTGCAGGACCAGGATTCTGTGTTGCATTTCGTCCAGGTTCAAGTGTATTAGCAGCCAGAGAGTCAACAATAACTCCTATTAACCAATGATTATTTATTGGATTCATTGGCCATCTAGCATTTAGTAAGGAGAATTTTTGCGGATATAAAAGCGTAGGTAAGTGCCTATTTGGTAATCCGCACGATATTATATTTTTAGGATCTGGAATTGCTCCGCATAGCGACCTCATTGATATAGACCAGTTTCTGTCTATACCTCCAGACGCATTTCTTTTCCAGCCATAAAGCATAGTATTTAACGGAAAATAAGGCTGAGCCACTTCATCAGGATAGAAGTCCTGCACTGGTGAAGAAACAGTTTGTAAAGAAGGCCAAGATCCTTGTAGTATGTAGTCTCCAGATATAGATACATTCATGTCTTGAGAAGGTCTTATTGCATCTGGAGTAAAATTTAGTGTTCTTGGTAAAAGAGTTCCCTCAGAAACAAATCGGACTCCTTCTGGAGTAACTACAGAATAGAATCTTACATTATCGACATACAGAAAACCATATGCTTGGCTTTGCCACCCGTGTGGTCCGTTATTAGGCCCCAGTCCTGAATCGGCTACGAAGGGGTGAATGAAAGGAATATCAACAGTTTCAGGCAACACATCTGCTGGATTATGTATTAATCTTAAGCCAGTAGCATCTGATCCAGAATAAACTGTAGCTAGTCCATCCATATTTCCATTATCGTATACTAGTCCAGTCCATTTTATGTCATTGATATTGGCTGAATCTATAACAGCATAAATTGTTGGTAATCCTATCAGTTGAGGAACTGGAAAAGTATGTCTAGGACCACAAGGAAGCCAAGACCATCCTTCAGATTGGGTCCAAAGAAGCGTTCCTCCATAAATAGATTCTACGCTTACCATTTGACCTCTTTTTAGAATACGTTTTATATAAGGTCTTTGTCTATTTCTATCATAAAAACAGACTTCAACCATGTCACCAGGACGCATTAAACTAAGGCTTCCTGGAACTATAGTTCCAACATAGTCGAGTCTGGCACCAAAACTAGTGCCTTGACCCTCTGGTAACCATAAATCGCCTCCAACATTAGTGCCTCCCGGCACTCCTCCTGTAGAATAGTTATATTCAAATGCCGAGTATTTTGCTACGTCAACTAAATTATTATCATGTGTCTTTATTACCTCATACAATTCGCCTTGAGGAAAATCTATAGCTGATTTCTGTAAGATATTATTAAACTTTTGCTGCGAAATAATCTCTTTAACGGTAGCTAGTGGATAGTCTGGAATAAGAGGAAAATAAGCTTTAATTTCAAATTTTTCAGCCATTAAGATCCTCCTTTTTGTGCACCTTCTCCGGCAATAACCCAGTCACCCCCGAAGGATTCCAGTGTAACCCACTGTCCTACATAAAATTTAGAATTTAAGGCAATAGAATTAAGAGAATTAAGTGTTTGACCTCCACCCAATTCTACGGTATAAGATCCCCCCAAATGTGCTGCAGTTATTTTGCCTATCTTTGCAAAATTCTGTCGTTGAACTTGTTTTCTTAATTCTTGCTGAAACCTGTCATGATAATTCACCTTAAATACCCCTTGATACAGTTAAACCCATTATTGAATCATTCCCAGTTATTGTTATAGAAACCTCTTCAACTAACCATTTCAGTCCCTCTTGATGTGTTTCATAATCAGTTATTGCTACACAATCTCCAGGCTCAATCCATGGATTTACAAATGGAGTTTCCAGTGACTGGTGTAATACTTTCCTTGTAGCTTCTTTTATAAGAGCATTTGCATGTGAAATAGCAACTGCGGTTGTTGGAATAATAGGATCGTCAATATCTCCATATTCTTCATGAAGACCTAAACATGAAATACCTTCATTGTGTGCTACTACAAACTTATAATCATCATCGGTAAGAATACCGCTTCCTATTTTCTTTCCCCTAAAAGCTACTCTATATCTAGGTGTATAGCTATATATTTGAGTTTTATTTAATTGAAGCCCAGCACCAGGTAAAGTTCCTCCATAGCTCGCTTGACTTGTATTTCCAATATTTGCTACGTATGTAAACTTTACATTGTTAACAGCAATACCCTGATAAGCAGGACCGCCAGGCCAACTTGGATTACTTCCTACACTACCTCCAGGAGTGAAGTACACATAATTTTCTAGTCTTCCATTGGCACAATCAACAGTGGCCGAGCAGTAGTTAACCGGGAAGTCGAAATTGATATTACCTGTTCTTCCAGGACAGTCGTATCCTATACATTCCTGTTCGCCAATAATACCTCCGTTTGGAGATGTTCTTATAATTGTAAACTTATTTTTATAATTAGATAAATCTGTTGTTATATTTAGAGTTCCGTCTATTATATGTTTATGACCAATTAAACTCCACTTTGGAGATAATTCGTCTGCTGTTTTAGTAGCATCGATGTAGAGAGTAGAACCTACCCAACGTCTTTTTGCCTGATAGACGCTACTTATCTGGTCGATCCAGTCTAATGGCCTTCCTTGTGTCCTTCTGAATATTCGTAATAGATAATCAGGATAAGATAAAACTACATTTAATCTGTAAGATAAAATATTCTTAGTTCCAACATAAATATAGACACCTGCCATACTTTTAGTAGTAGCATGAGCATAACCTATAACACCATTATCAGCGTCTATATCTGGAGAAATATTTACATTTTCTTGTTCCAGTAGGGCTGTAAAATCTTCAATCTTAAGATGACACTCAGTCCCATCAAAAGCCACTTGACTGGGCAACATGTAAGGCGCAGAATAAGATTGGAATCCTTGGCCAGGATATCCAACGCTTATAGTTAGGGTGAAGAAGCGTTCTTGAGAAAACTTATGAAATTTCAAAGGAAATCCACATATACCTGCAAACAAAGGACTTGTTTTCTGAGCCTGTCCGCTAACTATCTTATCATAACTAGCTCCAGTACCTAAATCAGAGATAAAATTAGTAATATTTCCGTCACCATATTCAACCATAGTGACATCACAAACAGTTTTGCCTCCTAAGCTCTTTATAAATTTAATACCATTTACGTAAGGAGAGTAATCAGTAGATCCTCCAGCCGAATTTAATACTAGACTGAAATAAACGATTGGTTGAATAAATTCCAAATAGGTTGAGGAAGGAGTTGAAAAAGTCAATACATCATATACATCTGCAGTCCAGAGAAAGAATTCGCTGCCTTCGTAAGCTTGCAGAGTTGTAGTATAATTAAATTCGCTATTTTCATAAGCATTTATACTATTAGAATAGTGAAATTCACTATTCTCATAAGCGAGTATAGTTTCTAGGGTTCTAAATTCACTATTCTCAAATGCTTGTAAAATTGCCATTAGGATGTAGCATCTCCAATAACTCCGTGTTTAAATTGAATCTTTCCTGAGAAAGATGGTTTTACATTTCCAAAAGAAGTGAATCTAACTACAACTCCGATATAATCCCCAACCCCAAGAGCCCCACCTGGAATTGCAATGCTTGCATCTG
>JFJP01014164.1_pt1 | contig 14851 bp, 15 predicted proteins | sample 431651 | NCBI WGS metagenome assembly JFJP01 (sample SAMN02602958, study PRJNA72255) | Microbial mat metagenome, whole genome shotgun sequencing project. | biome: fresh water; feature: sink hole; material: water; isolation source: purple microbial (photo- and chemosynthetic) mats found in...
TATTTTAGGTTAATTATGCCCTTTCCTCGGTCTAGTGGTATTCTACTCCACCCTACATCTTTCCCCGGTCGATTTGGTATTGGAGACATGGGATTAGAAGCCTATCGTTTCATTGATTTTTTAGTAGATAATAATCAACAATACTGGCAGATATTACCTCTTGGTCCCACAGGGTATGGCAACTCACCCTATATGTGCTATTCCGCAATGGCCGGAAATCCATTTTTAATTAGCCCAGATCGGATGCGAGATGAGGGTTTATTAACAAATGAAGATTTAGATCATCTACCGGGATTTCCGATTGATACCGTAGATTTTGATCAAGTCATCGCTACCAAAGTTCCCCTGTTAAAAAAGGCTGCGGTCAACTTCAAAGCTAATGCCACTGAAATGCAGGAACTTGAATTTGCTGGCTTTTGTAAAACCAAAGCTGAATGGTTAGAAGATTACTCTTTATTTATGGCCATTAAAGATGTTTTAGGTGGAACCAGTTGGCATACTTGGGAACCGGAATTAGCTAACCGGGAACCAGCGGCATTAGCCGAGTGGCGGCTCAAGCTAAGTGATGAAATTTTCTACCATAAATATGTGCAATTTGAGTTTTTCCGGCAATGGACAGAATTAAAACGCTATGCCAATTTACGGAACATTTTAATCATTGGTGATATTCCCATTTATGTCTCCCATGATAGTGCTGATGTTTGGTCCCATCCTGAAATATTTTGTTTAGAAGCAGAAACCGGACTACCAGCTTTAATGGCTGGAGTTCCCCCAGATTACTTTAGCGAAACTGGTCAATTGTGGGGAAATCCTGTTTACAATTGGGAAGTGTTAGAGGCAACTAATTTTGATTGGTGGGTACAGCGTTTTGAGGCAATTTTTGATTATGTCGATGTGACTCGGATCGATCATTTTCGAGGGTTTGAATCTTACTGGGCCGTTGAACAAGGCGAAGAAACTGCCATGAATGGAACCTGGGTAGAAGCACCGGGAGTCGCTTTATTTGAGGTAATTAAAGAGAAGTTTGACAACTTGCCAATTATTGCCGAAGATTTAGGCGTAATTACCCCAGAAGTAGAAGCACTTCGGGATCAATTTGAGTTTCCAGGGATGAAGATTTTACAATTTGCTTTTGGTTCCGATCCGGGCAATCCTTTCTTACCTTTCAATTACGTTCGGAATTGTGTAGTTTATACCGGCACTCACGATAATGATACCACAATTGGTTGGTTTGAACAACTACAACAGTACGAAAAAGACTCGGTTTTGCGTTATTTAGGCTGTGTTGTTCCTGAAGGAATTAACTGGTCTTTTATTCGAGTGGCTTTGAGTTCTATTGCTGATTTAACGATTATTCCGGCTCAGGATCTTTTAAGCTTAGGCAATAGTGCCAGAATGAATTTTCCAGGGAAAGAAGAGGGAAATTGGGGCTGGAGATATCGTCCTGATGCTTTCAGTTGGGAGATTGGCGAAGGCCTCAAGTCCCTAACTACAGCCTACGGACGAGCCCCAATTAAATAGACCTAACTACAGCCTACGGACGAGCCCCAATTAAATAGACCTTAGAGGCGTTGGCAGGTCCGGTGACACCGGACTTGTTTGAATTGCCCAATTAATTTAACAAGAGGTAAGTTCAAAACGTCACACAGCATTGACACTCCCCGGTCGGTCGACACGGGGATTCTTCTCTGACAAACTTTGGGGGATAAATCCGCCCAAAGTCTGATTATTAAAGGGTTAGTCAGCAACCCCCTACACTCGCTCAATAATTGATTCTATGGCTACTTTAATTCGTTACTTAAAGCCACGTCCTGTGTGGGGAACATAGCTCAGTTTCTTCGCATTTTGGGAGACAAAGATTTCGGTTTTAGGTTCCAATATGCGGAGATCCTGCTCTGGAAAAGCACCAGGTTCCCGGAGATCAGCGATCGCTTCTTCAATTAGTTCGCGAGTGACATGAGCCATCAGATAAATATGACAATAATTGCGCTTCTCTTCACAAACGTACAAACTCTCGCAAGACAAAGAATATTTAAAGACAATCTCATCTTTAGGTTGTTTGAAACGGATAGTTAGCGACAGTGGGGTGTAAGCTACCCACAAATCAATCTTTAAATACTGTTGAAGTTCGAGCAGCCGATGGTACGCATACTGTGCAAGTTCCTCAGTGTAAATTGCCTTTTTAATCTGTGCATCGTAGGAATTCTTTGCCAAATAGTCCCAGAAAATCAGCGATGAGAAACCATTGCGAGAGCCAGCAAACGTAGTATCTGGAGAACCCAGATATTCTGGATCGTCAGGCGGGCTTAGCTGGAACTTAACTTTAGTCATATAAATGCCGCAAGGCCAAGGTGCGCCGATCCACTTATGTCCACTCATAGAAATTGAGTGTACGAATGGGAGGCGAAAGTCAAAGTTCGGCCCGCGATAATCGATCGCTCTTGCCTGGTAAGCCATCTCGATGAGAGGTTGCCACTTTTGAATGGGTCCCCAACGTTATTGAGGTGGAAGTTGAGGTATTGTTTCAGGTCATCTTCGTAGTCAAGTTTTTGGTTTGTTTGGTAGCCAAGAAAGTGTGCTTGCTGCCTAGACTCGTATTCATATAATTGATTAAGGGCTACCTGGCGCTGCTCGGGAGTCAAACCCTCCGGGGGGATCTGAAAGTCACGGCAATTGATACCTGGAACGAAAGTTTCCGGGCGATTGTATATTTCACAAGGATCTTGTGTCGGCGGTGATATTTTTGGATGGGAGTCAAAACCTTGATTTTTCTCATCGTTTGGGTTCATACTTATCTAGTAGCTCCTTTCCTCTATAAAGTGGTATGTAACGATCTTACTTTGAGTCGTTAATATTGAAGCAATAAGTCGGACAGTTTTTGAATTAGCGGGACTTAGACAAATTTAGAGCTAAAATCAGGCTCTATCCCTCTCTGGCAAAGCGATTTAGCTCAAATGTAATGGGATTTTATGAGGCTCAAACCCGGTCACACTAGGGAACACAACAAAAATAGGAATAAAATTAGATGAGAAGGAAATCATTGCGTTTAGGCATTGGAGTTAAACTAGCTATTGTTTTTTCTTTTGGTTTAACTTTTGCTGTATTTATATTGACTAATATAGCAATTTACTCTGTTAAAAAATTTGGCGATCTCTCTGCTGATAAAAATGAAAGTAATATTCGTGAACAAGCGTATTATTTTTTAGAAGAAATAACTCAGGAGCAAGCATCCCGTTATGGAGAAACTTTACAACAATTTACCAACCTTTCCAGCTTGATCGCCTATCAATCTGAAGTTTATCTAGGACGAATCGATCTATACGGTTCCACTAACCTGAATTTAAAAGAAGAGTTAACTATTTACCCAAAAAATCGAATCTAATAAACTCCTCGATTATAGTTTGTTGAAATCCACCGATCCAGAAATCAGAAAAATAGCCCAGAAAATGGTTGAAGGGAAAGATCAAGTAGAGAGATTGCTGTTAAATGGAGAAAATTACATCATTTCCTTTCATCCTATTTCTACCACTGATTGGAGTTTAGGTGTTATAGTTCCTGAAGCAACTCTTCTTTCTTCCGTACAAATTACTCGCAATGCCTTAAATTCTACCGTACAAGCGTTGAATTACAAGTTAACGGTAACTACGATTATCATACTATTTGGTTCTACCGTTATCATTCTGTTAGTAGCCCGCCAAATAGTTAAACCGTTAACTCGTTTTACTCGCGAAGTTCATCGAGTGCGTTCTTCTGATGAATCTGGTACTTTTATAGAAAAATTAGAGCAGATACATCTCGAAAATATTCGGACAACTACTAACGAAATTTTAGATTTACAAGAAGCGTTTATCCAGATGAAAAATTCTTTGCTGGCTAACTGGAAAACTTAGAAGAAAAGAATCAAGAAACAAAAGCATTAAATATTGAATTAAAACGTCTCGATAAACTAAAAGATGAATTTTTAGCTAATACTTCCCACGAACTTCGCACCCCTCTCAATGGCATCATTGGCATTGCTGAATCTTTAATTGATGGCGTTACAGGAAAACTTTCTCAAGCCACAGTTGAGAATTTATCAATGATTATTTCTAGCGGACGAAGGTCGATGACGAACCAATTAATCTGCAAGTCTTGATCAACCATTTATCTTTGCAAAACTATACTATTACCCAAGCGACAAATGGAAAAGAAGCTTTAGAAATAATGGAGTCTGGTTTCAAACCAGATATCATCATCCTTGATGTGATGATGCCTAGAATGACTGGCTATGAAGTGACGCAAAAATTGCGCGAACGCTTCCCAGCTAACGATTTGCCCATCCTGCTATTAACAGCGAAAACCCAAGTGAGCGATCTGGTACAAGGATTAAATATGGGGGCTAATGATTATCTCACCAAACCTATAGCCAAAGATGAACTTCTCGCTCGAATCAACACCCATCTCAATCTCCGCCAACTGCGATCGGAAAATTTCCGTCTTTCTGCTGAACTAGATATCGTCCAAAAAATGCAAAAAATGGTGCTTCCCACATCAGAAGAATTAGCCGCGATTAAAGGTTTAGAAATTGCGGGATTTATGGAACCAGCTAATGAGGTGGGTGGTGATTATTATGATATTTTTTCTATTGATGACATTGTAACTATTGCCATTGGTGATGTCACGGGACACGGATTGGAAAGCGGCATTTTGATGGTAATGACTCAAGCCGCTGTCCGCACCCTCAAAGAAATTCGGGAAGCAGATCCAGTGATATTTTTAAATACACTCAACTGCGCTCTTTACTCAAATATCCAGCGCCTAAAATCGAACAAAAACCTGACGCTGGTTATCCTCAATTATAGTGAGGGCAAAATCAGTATTAGCGGTCAACATGAAGAAATTATTATCGTGAGAAATGGCGGTAAAATTGAGTGCATCGACACGATGAATTTAGGATTTCCCATTGGATTGATACCGGAAATTTCTGATACGATCAGTCATCAAATGGTAGAATTAGAATCTGGCGATGGAGTAGTGCTTTACACTGATGGCATCACAGAAGCTGAAAACATCAATAAAAAATTATATGGGCTGGAAAGACTCTGTGAAATCGCCAGCCAAAATTGGCATTTATCAACCGAGGAAATTAAGCAAGCGATAATCGCAGATGTACGCGAGTTTATTGGCAAACAAAAGGTATTTGATGATATTACTCTAGTGGTGTTCAAACGGCAGGATGACTTGGCTCCACATTCAGCACCTCTGACAGTTAGAGGCAACTAATTTTGATTGGTGGGTGCAGCGTTTTGAGGCAATTTTCGATTATGTCGATGTCACTCGGATCGATGTCAACCCGAAAGCAGCAGTCCCAACTTGATCTTTAAAGTCGGGGCTGCTGTTTGTTAAGTTTTATTAAGATTTGCGATTTTGATCACCATTAGTAAAATAAGATACAGAAATAAGATAAATAAGTTAATCGCCTGTCTTCCAGGGAGTTATAGCTAACACTAGGGAGCTCAGCTTCAAATCCGATCCGATTTGGCAGTTGTTTTAAATTTCCCATAGGTTCTTTTAATCCTTAACCTTCTCACACAAGCGATGAAGGCAGGCTTTTTATTGCCAAAAATTCGGAGGGACAAATGAATCCAATTGCAGAAATATTGCTCGAACAAGTCACCTATGCTCAAAAATTGGGGCAGCAAATCCTAGTAGCAAGTGGCTTAAATGATGAAGGGGTAATTTATGCCTTTGCTACTAGAGAAACACTGGTAATTAATTGCCGGGATTATGAAACAGGCTGGCATTTTGAGGAAGAACATTTAAAATTACATTTGGCGATCACAAAATTAAAAAGTTCCATTCAAACCATTTTGATTGAAAAAGCTGGAAAAACCTTATATTGTTGGTAAATTCGTTATTTCTTCAACAGGCTGATTTTAGATCCAGTTATGAAACACGGTAGGGACAGGGCAATGCCGTGTCCCTACGAGGATTGAACTGTATGATCTAATTCCGAATCAAACGGAAATGATCTAACTACCAAGAAAAAAACAGGTTTTAACCTTGCTCTTTCCCCTTAACTATAGGTGGAGACTCATTAGCTTTTAAAACCACTTCTTCGATTTCTCCTGGTTGTCCCAAGGGCTTCGCCTTGCCGTTATTCACCGCAAACAATACCCCGCCAGCATTACCAGCCCTAAAAATTAGTTGTTCTTTCGCCTGCCAAGTTCGTTGAGTTCCCACAGGTAAATTCCCTTCAAACTCAGTTTTGCCGTCAACTTCAATCATCGCCCAAGTCTCTTCCTTGACGGTGACACTAATAGTTACAGCCTGATTTTTAGGCTGCTCTGAAGCATTCGTAGCTTTTACAGGTGCAGGAGTAGCAATTGTCTCTAAAGGAGTAGGTTTTACCACCGGCGAAATAGCTACTGTTTCTGGAGGATGCTCTAAAAAACGATCCGGTGAAGAAGCATAATCATCCCGCATTGGCGGCTCAGAAGATAACGGTGGCTTAGCTTTAGCACTATCATCATTCAAAGGCTTAGGGACTAAATTACTGGGATTTCCAGAGGGCTTGGTAATACTTGTAGCAGTAGGAACCGCTGGTTTAGGTACTGATTTGGATGCCACAATTGCTTTTTCTCCTACCTCTGAACGGCTCATTAATTGAGATAAACCATTGACAGAAGCAACAATCAGCAAGACATAAAGTATATAAAGGTGAGTTGGTCGCAATTGCAGCCAAGTTGAATCCCGCCAAGGTATATTCTCTCGTTTTTCCATCAGCGGTTCCGTCAAGCAAAAGTTGGCGAATTCCTCACTATTGAAACCCATAGCTTCTGCGTATCGCTTGATTAAACCTTGAGTATAAATTGGTTCTGGAAGCTCATCAAGTTCGCCTGCTTCGATAGCTTCTAGGAGGCGCGATCGAATCATGGTGACGACAGAAACTCTTTCCAAAGTGATTTGGTGCTGTTCCCGGAATTGGCGGAGTTGAGCGCCAATTTCTGCTATCTGTTGCCTCGGTTCGGGATTGGGGATAGATGCTATCTTTTGCCCTGATTCCGAGTCAGAGGCATCTACATTCTTCTTAGTATTTTTGAAGAGTAAAAAAAATAAATTCTTTGTCATAATATGCTGTGCTCCTTGATCTTAACTGGCACATTTACTGATAGGTTAACTTGATTCCACAAAAAATTAATTTCTGAATTGAGCAAGTTTCGGTATTCTCCTGCGAGTAATTCGGGTTGTCCCGATGGCTGTAATAGAATTGGGCCGATGGCTGTGCGATGCAGATGAATTACTGGGTATCCCAACTGTTCCGCAACTCGGCGCACTTGACGGTTTCTACCTTCGTAGAGAACGATCTCTAAAAGTGTTTGAGAAGACCGGCGTTTTAACACATTGATTTTAGCTGGCAATGTGATTCTACCGGATAAGATCACGCCTTGACTCCAGTTTTGCAGTACAGTTTTTGGGGGATCGCCCGCTACCCAAACTTGATAAGTTTTCGGCACACAATGGCGGGGATGGGTCAAGGCGAATGTAAGATTACCGTCATTAGTGAGAAGTATCGCTCCTGTGGATTCTACGTCTAAGCGTCCTACGGGGTGAATGCCACAACCTTTCCGTAGTTTGGGTGGTAGTAGATCGAGTACGGTTTGGCGCTGGGCGGGATCGGCGCAAGTTGACACTACTCCAGCGGGTTTGTTAAGTAATAAATAGACTGGTTCGGGTCTATGATTGGATTTAACTGGTACTCCGTCAACTTCTATGCGATCGCACTCAGGATTCGCTTTTTGTCCTAGCTGAACGGGATTACCATTCACTCGCACTCTGCCAGCAAGAATCATTTCTTCTGCTTGGCGGCGAGAGGCAATGCCCCACTGGGCGAGTATTTTTTGCAGCCTTTCATCCATACAGCGGACGGTTTAGGGAATTTGTCAACTTACTTTACAACAAATTAAATCTTTGCATGATTTTCTCAGGTCTGCCATAAACTGAGATTTTTTAGGGTAAGCCTAAAAGGGATAGTCAAACATCCCCTTACTCGCTCAAAACAACTACCAGTAGGAAAGGTGTTGCCGTTGTTTCCCCTTGCGTTTACCTTAATCGCGCTCTGCATGATTTAGGTAACTATGTAGGTAAATATTACAGCCATAGTTGATTTTTATTTTGGGTTGAGGGGCGTTACCCCACACTGTTGATTTTACCATAAATCACGCTTACTAGATAAAATCCGAAGAGCTTTCCTATTTTTTCTACTTTAAATTAGTTATGGCTCTTGGTTTTGATTCTCAAAAGTCCGGTGATGTTGATGAGTTACTGAATAGCGATCCCGCTGTATCCTCTGAGGAGTCTCGCGGCGGTAGCAGAATTGTCAGTGCCGTATTGTCGCCGGCGGTGCAGTTGTTATTACGATCGCAGGTTTCTCAAGTTAAGGAATTATCTGTAGAAATTTCGGGTAGCGATCGACAAATTTTGGGCGGTGTAATACCCAAGGTAGCGATCGCAGCTAAGGGTGCTGTCTATCAAGGATTACATTTGACTGATATCTCTCTGGTTGGTACGGGTATCCGTATTAATTTAGGTCAAGTGATTAAGGGTAAGCCCCTACGGTTGTTAGAACCAATACCAGTTGTCGGTTTTGCTAAGTTAAATGAAGCTGATTTCAATATATCACTTTCAGCACCTTTATTAGCTAAGGCTGTGAGTGATTTTTTATTGCCACTATTGCCGGTAGAGGTGGCCAATGCTCAGGCAGGATTAAATTTACAAAATCCACAGATCAAAATTGAGGTGGGTAAGTTAATCTTAACAGGGGAGATTTTGTTAAACACTGGTCAAAAAGTGACCTTTTTACTAAGGACTGGTTTAGGTTTAGCCAGTGGTCACGAATTACTATTTGAACAGCCAGAAGTAGAGATTTCCCAGGAATTAAGTAGTGGTAATGTAGATAGTTTTAAGTTAGATTTAGGGTCAGAAGTTGAACTAGAGGAATTGATTTTGCAGCCGGGTGAATTGATTTGTCGAGGGGGAATTAAAGTATTGCCCTAGTTTTTGAACTTAATCTTGATTTTCAATTTTATATCTGTTCAATAGACCTCTTACAAAAATAACTAAGACGGGCAAGATCCCCATCCCACAACACACTCATTTTTTCTGGTGGGATGGGCATCTTGCCCGTCCGATGAATTGATGAAAATGACTTTTGCAAGAGGTCTAATTGAAAATGACTTTTGCAAGAGGTCTAATCTTTTGATATCAACCATCCAACCAAGACTCAAAAATAAGCATCAATAAACGGCAACGCCATAGTTACAAAATAGTAAACCAACGGCGCAGTAAAAACATAACTATCCGTGCGATCAAGAATACCACCATGACCAGGGATCAACTGTCCCGAATCCTTCACCCCAGCATCTCGTTTCATCATCGACTCCGTTAAATCTCCCAACAAACTAGCAATCCCAATCAATAAACCCAAAACTACGCCCGTATAAGGCCATCCCGGCCAATTCAAATACCAAGCACCGGCTACCGCCACTGCCACACTACCACAAACCCCAAAAATCGCACCTTCCACCGTCTTTTTCGGGCTAATGTGGGAAAGGGAAGTACGACCAAAAAATTTACCCATAAAATAAGCTCCAATATCCGCAGCCCAGATACAGCAAAAAGCCAACAGCAGCGCCGTCAAGCCTAAAGGTAAAGAATGAGGATTAGTCCAATCAGCCCAATGCCCCTGGACAGGGGTACTACTGGCCACCGCTTCCGAGATTAGGGGTGCATTTGCCTCCAGCCCAACCCGCAGTCTTACCCAATAACTAGGCAAATAACCGCCGTAAAATAATCCCAAAATTGATGCGGCAATGTCCGCGATCGTTGATAATTTGGGCTGAAACAGCAGGTAAAAACAGATTAAGGTTCCTGCTAAGGCAAACATCGGATCAACTAGATGCGGTGCGAGGGCGGCCGTGACTAGCAAAACTTGACTGACAACTAAGGTAGTTTTGCCAGCGGGTGCAATATTCTTGGCGCGGGCCAGTTGAAAATATTCCTGCTGACCCAGGTAGACAATGATGCCAAAGCCGATGGTAAAGTACCATCCGCCTAAAAAAATCATTCCCAGGGCAAGGGCGATCGCAACTATTCCACTAAGGATACGGGACCAAGGCATAATAAAGAATTTCTCTTGCAGACTGCGAGGATGGGCTATCCAGCTATTGAAGCTTTTAATCTAATTATGAAGGTTAAATGAACGTAAAAAAGGTTAAGAATTAACTGTTTTCTAGTTCCGCCTCTCTCCTGATTTTCCGATCCTCCCTAGGGTTTCGCGCTTCGGCTCCCTCAACCCGGTCGTCAGATGTTTGTAAACAGTTGTTACCCTCCCTAGTAACTGGTGCAAGTTGGATCGCCATAAAATTGACATCAAAACTTTATTTATGAATTGGTAATGTGAAATGAAAACAACTTCCAGATTGTTCGGCAGAATCTACCCAAATTTGCCCATAATGAGCGCGAATGATGCGCTGGCAAAGAGCAAGACCAATACCATAACCATCCTTCAGTTCATCTCGTTCTAGTCTAAAACGATCTTCAAAAATTCTTTGCTGATTTTCCTCTGGAATGCCTAACCCATTGTCACAAATACTAATTTGAACTTTGTGGGCTGTCCGATGCAGAATTGAAATAGTAATATTTCCTTTTTCTGGTGTATATTTGACAGCATTATCTAGCAAATTCATCATTACTTGTAACAACCTTTCAGGATCAGCATAAACATAGGGTAAATCAACAGGAATATCAATTTCTACGTGCAAAGATTTAGCCTGAAATCGCTCCTGTAATTGAGCCAATACATCATCAAAAATTGGTTTAATTGCCAATTTTTGAGGCTGAATGTGAAATTGAGCATTAGTACCCCTAGCCGCTTGTAAAATGTCAGTAATCATCCTGTCAATAACTCTGACTTGCTTACGAGCTTGCTTAATGATATTATCTGTTAAATTCGACATCTCCGCAGGCAAAAAACTATTCTTTTGCTTTTCAGTTGCTTCTAAAGTTTCTAAGGCTAAAGAAACCGAAGTTAAAGGATTGCGGAGATCGTGAGCAAGCATGGCAATAATCCGATCTTTTAACTTCAACTGCTCTTCCAGGTGTTCTTTTTCCTGTTTGAGCCGAAAAACTTCGTCAGTGAGCTTGATCAGTTCCCCAGCAGAGGCAATAGAATTGATGGATATTTGGGAAGAGTTAGTTTCGTCTTCCTCTAATTGAGACTGCTCTCGATGTCTGTCTTCTTCCAAAGATAACTGCCACCGAGGCCACCAGTACTCCATTTGAGTCAGCAAATCACTACCGGCAAGCATCTGTCGGGGAACCGGACGGATTTTGAGCAAGCACGGAGTCGCCATGAGTTTAAAGTGCTCAGCTAAGTAAGGCTGCTCACCCACATCAATGACTTGCAAATCAAAAGCAAAGTCGGTCTTTAAATTGTCTAGGGACCTACGGATTAGACGAATTTGTTCGTGGGAGCCTGGGCGCTTATCCACAAACAGTAGAAGCTGTAAAAATGCCTCAGAGCAAATAGGCTTCCCGGCTGGTTGTGGGTTGCCGTTTTCTGCGATCGCAGGATTTTCTGCGTTAAAGCTTGATCTCGGATGAAAATAGTTAACCATTGCCGAGGAAATTTATTTCACTTCTACTCTAATTTAATATCTTCTTTATATTTATAATATTGTGCCAAAGGTTTCAAAATTGGTGTCCCCTGTGAAATTTTTAAGTAAAACTAAAAATCAAGCCTTGAAGTTGGTAGTCTGGACTGCGATCGCCTTTTTTACAGTCTGTCTCCTCCTGACTCTACATCGTTATTACAGTTTTTACGCCTCCTACGACCAGGGAATTTTTAATCAAGTCTTTTGGAATGGCACTCATGGTCGGATGTTCGAGAGCTCTCTATCTTCGGCTTTATCCACTAATGTTGTCCACAATCAGCAAATACCAGAAGTATCCTACTATCGCTTAGGTCAGCATTTTACACCCGCTTTGATCCTCTGGCTACCTATTTATGCTCTATTTCCCTCCCCAATCACTCTGACGGTATTACAAGTAACTTTAGTGACGGCGGCGGGTTTGGTACTCTATGCTCTAGCTAGACATTATCTTGAATCTCCCTTGTCGGCAATGATTACCATTAGCTTTTACTGTGCTAATGCTGTGATTGGTCCAACTTTGGGTAATTTTCACGATGTTTGCCAAATTCCTCTCTATATGTTCAGTTTGCTACTGGCAATGGAAAAACGCAACTGGCCGATGTTTGCCATTTTTGCAGTTTTGATTTTAGCAGTGCGAGAGGATGCGGGTATTAGTTTGTTTGGGGTGGGATTTTACATGATTTTAAGCCGCCGCTACCCTCGAACTGGTTTAGTTGTCTGTGTTCTCAGTTTTGGTTATATTGTTGCCCTCACTAACCTAATTATGCCCCTATTTTCGGCTGACATTTCCCAACGTTTTATGATGGAGCGGTTTGGACAGTATGCTGAAGGTGATGAAGCTTCTACTCTCCAAATTCTTTGGGGAATGCTTAGCAATCCTTGGCGATTATTGGTGGAATTGTTTACCCCTGCTTGGGGAACGCTGAAATATTTGCTTGGTCAGTGGCTACCTTTGGCTTTTGTACCTGCTGTTGCGCCTGCTTCTTGGGCAATCGCCGGATTTCCCCTACTCAAGCTATTTTTAGGCAAGGGTGAATCTGTACTTGCGATTAATATCCGTTATGCGATGACTGTAGTTCCAGGTTTATTTTACGGTGCAATCCTGTGGTGGGCAGCACGGCAAAGGATGACAGGGGAAGAAGGGAAAAAAGAGAGATTTTCTTCTGCCTTTATTCCTTCTTCTTTTCTTCCTTCTGCCTTCTTCCCTCTGCCTTCTTCCTTCAGATTTCAACGTTTTTGGGCATTTTGTCTCTGTCTATCACTATTTTTCAGTTTCACTTCTAACCCCAATCAAACTTTTTCGTTTATTTTGCCAGATTCCGTTCATCCTTGGGTTTATGTACCGATAACTCGTCAATGGCAGCACGTTTTAATTATGCGATCGCTCTTAGATCAGATCCCACCAGATGCTAGTGTAGCTGCAACCAATTATATCGTGCCACATTTATCTGGTCGTCGGGAAATTTTGCGGCTTCCCAGGCTAGAATTGCGGAATGATGCACAAGAAGTGGTAAAGATGGAATATGTGATTGCTGATATGGGGCAGTTACAACAATATCAAGTAGCTTTCAGGCGTGAGAGAGGCCTATTACGTGCCATCTTGCCACTAATCGAGCAAATTTCTAGTTCTGGTGAATATGGAATTATTGGTTTTAATGATGGGGTAATTTTACTGAAAAAAGGTGTGGCTTCTGCACCAGAAACTCTCAAAAATTGGAAAGCTTTTATTCAAGAAACAAAGCCAATTTTAAAATAATTGGTAAGGGGTAACAAATCATCAATTATTGGGAATAATAAATACGGAATAAAATCAATAATCACAAATTAATATGTAAGCTTTTGGGAGTTCAACAGATGAAAATTTTGGTATTAGCATGGGAGTTTCCACCCCGCATTGTTGGTGGCATAGCGCGTCATATAGCAGAATTGTATCCAGAGTTAGTCAAATTAGGCCATGACATTCATTTAATTACTGTAGAATTTGGCCAAGCCCCGATGTACGAAGAAGTAGAAGGGATCAAAGTACATCGAGTTCCGGTTTCCCCAGCCCATGACTTTTTTCACTGGGTGGTTAACATGAACCAAAGCATGGGACATCAGGGTGGTAAAATCATTCTCGAAGAAGGACCATTTGATATTATCCATGCTCACGATTGGTTAGTAGGAGATGCGGGAATCGCCCTCAAACATACTTTTAAATTACCTCTAATTGCCACTATCCACGCGACAGAATACGGGCGACATAATGGCATCCATAACCATGAACAGCGCTACGTTAATGGTAAGGAAAATGACTTGGTTTACAATGCTTGGCGGGTAATTGTCTGTAGCGAATATATGCGCCAGGAAGTCGAACGGGTATTAGCAACTCCTTGGAATAAAATCGAAGTTATTTACAATGGGATTCGGGCTGAAAAAAAGCCTCATTGGAATGATTTTGATGCCTTAAATTTCCGGCGTAAATTTGCTCACGACCATGAAAAAATAGTTTACTATGTTGGTCGGATGAGTCACGAAAAAGGTGTTTCTGTATTTTTGAATGCCGCTCCAATGGTACTAAAAGAAACAGCTATTAATAGTAAGTTTATAATTATTGGTGGTGGTCACACAGAACACTTAAAACATCAAGCTTGGAACTTAGGAATTTGGCACAATTGTTTGTTTACAGGATTTATGTTTGAGGAATATCTTGATAAATTCCAAACGGTGGCTGATTGTGCTGTTTTCCCTAGTTTATATGAACCTTTTGGGATTGTTGCCCTAGAAAGTTTTGCGGCACGAGTCCCGGTGGTAGTTTCGGATACAGGGGGACTTCCAGAAGTAGTACAACATACTAAGACGGGGGTAGTAACTCGTGCTAATAATTCCCATTCTTTGGCCTGGGGGATTTTGGAGGTGTTAAAAAATCCTGATTATGCAAAGTGGTTAGTTGACAATGCCTATGAAGATTTGGAACGGCGATTTAGTTGGCCCAAGTTAGCAAAGGAAACTGAATGGGTTTATGAGCGAGTAGTTGAAGAACGAGCAGAAGTAAGCTGGTAAGTATAACAGTGGACAGTTGACAGTGGACAGTTGACAGTTATATAGCAATCCTAAATGAGATTCAAACATTTTGTAGGGGCAACCCCCTGTGGTTGCCCTGATTATTGGGGTAGGCA
>JFJP01027443.1_pt1 | contig 14851 bp, 17 predicted proteins | sample 431651 | NCBI WGS metagenome assembly JFJP01 (sample SAMN02602958, study PRJNA72255) | Microbial mat metagenome, whole genome shotgun sequencing project. | biome: fresh water; feature: sink hole; material: water; isolation source: purple microbial (photo- and chemosynthetic) mats found in...
AAGTTTTATTTTTTTAGAAAATACTCAGTTTTTTTTTCTTTCTCTTTATTAACTATTTTTAAAAAAAAACGTTTGAAAATTTTTTGATTTTAAATTTTTTTAATTTTTTAATTTTTTTAATCAATTAAATTGCTGGGAAAAATAAATAATTATTTTGTGTATATATTAAATGTTTGTTGTATGATTCTCCCATTTCCATCGAAAATATACATTTTTGAAAGATTTTTCAGAAGTCATCTTTACGATATTAAAATTGTTTATTTGAGAGAAATTCGAAAAAGGAGTTGATGAAATAAAATTATTTAGCTCAAAATTTATTGGAAAAATAGAGATGAATAATTTCTGAATTAAAGCTTTGATTTGAGGTAAAATTAATATAATAATTGCTTCTTTGAGGGTAAAAACAAAAAGAATCTGCTTCGAAAGTTGAATTTGTGAACAATTCATAATTTTGAAAAAAATTTAAAGGATATCCATGTATTTTTTAAATTTAGTGAATTTTGTGAAAATAAAACTTGTTAAAAATGTTGTTTGAAGGAAAAAATCTTCTTGAATATTTTTGGTGATTGATTCTCCATAAAACATGATGCCAACCATAATTAAATTAAAGCTAAAAGAAGCAGATGCAGGAAAAAAGGTCGTTTCGTTAAATTGTTGTTCATCATTATTAAAATGGATATTCAATTGTTGATCGTTTTCATATTCACAATAATATGATAAAAATGCATCATTTGTTATATTTCCTAAAATTGAACCTATTGTAAAGTTACAAGAAATGGATTTTGAATTAATTAAAACACTTTTCTCATTGCTATTTTGACAAAATTTATGAACAAAATCTGAATTAGCTTCGGTTTTTGTCGGGAAAAACTCTGCATTAACATCCATAAATTTTTTTTTTTGGTTTAAAGTATATCCATAGAATATTTGTTCTTGATATGATAAATTTGAAATCACTTCAAATTTCATAGTGAATGTAGTGTGTTCCAATATATCCCCATGGTTATATTTCCAGTTAAATTCAATACATTGATGACTGAACTATAGTTATTTTCTGAGAATTCTAACTTAAAATTATGCAAATTAGTAGATTCATAAGCCATTGTAATTAATTTTTCGATGGTGAAATTGTTATTTCTATATTTCAAAGTTGCAATAAGTCCAGATTTTAAATAATCATAATCAATATTGAGATTGGAAGGATCATAGCAATATTTTTCATTTGAATTTAATCGATGATCCATCGTTAAAAATAAATTCTTTATCGTGATATTGAGATCAGAAAACTCAAAAGAAGTATATTGATCTGTAAAATCAAGGATGATTAAATTGATTTCAAATCTATATGTAAATAAATTGAGTTTGGAGATGTTAGAAACTTCAGTGCTATTAATAACTATTTTTGTTTTATATTTTTCATTTTTTGAAGCATCACAATAGAAATTTTCAAAAGCTAAAATCAAAGATAAAGTTTTTGTTTGGATTTTGCAAAAGTAATCCGTGCTATTAAACCTAAGAAATTTTTAATTGGATCATTTTTTAAGACCAAAACAAAATCGAATAAATCTATTCCTTTTTTTTCAACTAATGAATCATCAATGCCATAGTTTTTATATTTTAATGGATCATTGTAAATATTAAAATCAAACAAGTTTCTACTGCCATTAGAAATAAAAATTTGGGTTAAATGCGTAGTATAAGCAATCATTTTATCAGGAAGACCTATGATCTTTCATAGATATATAATGAGAAATAATCAGTTTTTCCGGTTTCTAAACCCATTTTATCAGTTAAAATCACATTGACTGATGTTGCAAATTCAGGAGTTAATTCTTCATCACAAAGAAAGAAAATTTTATCTTGAGAGCAATTTAGTATTTTGGTTGATATTATTGAAGAATTTGAGTTGTTTTGAATTCTTAATGAAAATCTTTCTGATGTTTGATGATAAGCAAATCCTGATGAGTGAAATATCAAAAATTGAAATTCTTCTGGGAAAATCATCTCAAAAACACAGTTCTGGGGAAAAGCAATAATAATATTTGTAAAAAATATATATTCATTGTCAGCATAAGGGAATGAATGGAAGCTTTATTTTTGAAGCTAAAATTGTCGGAAACAAAAAAAATAGCACAAAAAAATAAATTCATTTTAATATTTGTCAATTCTTCACAAAAAAAAATATAATTTAAAATATTAAGATAAAAATTAAGACTTAATTTTAATTTAAATGCTTTCTATTATAAATAAAAGCAGAATTTGCTTTTGAAACATTATTTGATATAAGAATTAAAATAAAAAATTTTTTTAACAAATTTTAGTTTAGAATTTTTTATTTTAAGCTCTGTTTTATTGTTATTATTATTTATTTTTATTTATTTCATTTTATATTTTTAAATTTTTCTTCACATTTCTCCATCAACTCCCTGCATTTTTGAAGTTCAATATTCAAATTATTCTCATTAGTCAAAACATTGATTTTGATTGGTTCAACTTTTGGAAAGTTTTGCGTATACCAACAACTAAATTTTCTTAACATCTTTTGGAAGCCCGTCTAATCTTTTCAATGCTTTTATTTGAATAAAGACATTATTTCTATAATCAGCTTCATCGCAAGCAGGATTTTTTTGTTCTCCTTTCAAAGTTTGCAAAAACAAAGTTCTCAATTTTTTTAAATCTGATAAACAATTTAAGAATATTGTTGTTTTAATCATGTTTCCATTCAAAATGAGAAATTGAATATCAGGCAAATATGAAATTGGATCAATTGTGGTAATTGAATTTTTTTCAACATTCAAATAGATTAATTGATCCAATTTTTCTATTCCTTTTAAATCATTAAGTAAATTGTTTGATAAGTTCAGAAACAAAAGATTTTTGCAATCTTCAATAAAAAGCAATCCTGATAAATTTTGATTAGATAAATCTAAGACAAAAATTGCCTCTAATGTGAATTTTCCAGATATTGTCTTCAAAATATTCTTGTTCAATTTCCCGTTTGTTTTCAAAATAAAAGTTTGGGAAGTTATGGATTTTCTTTCACGGAATTTCTCAATATTAATCTCATTAGGGTTCGATCCCAGCAATTTAGAAACAATGGGATTGGATTTATCTTCTTTAAAAGAATCCTTCTTTGTTAAGGAAATGCTTTTTTGACTTGAAATTTTCTGCATTTCTAAAAAGGAAAAATACTTTTTATTCAAAATTTATTGTTAATTTTTTTTATATTTTTTATTTTTCTTATGAAAAAAAATAAAATTATTCATTATTTCTGAATAAAAAATTATCATTTGTTCAGACTTTCTCTCAGGAAAAGGGATGGATTAAAAATGTTTTATAGTTTCAAAAACTTTTTTTTTTTAATAAGAAGTTCATATTTGTTTCAATTATTCTCAGTTTTCAATTTTTTTTTTCTTTTGCTAATTGCTGAAAATTTTCTTTCAACATCTTTGATTTTTTCCTTTATTTCTGAAATTTTTTTTAAATATTGTGGAGCTAAACCAAACTAAAAAAAAATATTGAATTAATTTTTTGTATTTTTCTAACAGTTTCTTGTATTTCAATCATTTCTTTGCTATAAAACTCAGATTGAAATTTCTCCAAAATATCAAAACATTTTATTTGATCTTTTCTATATAAAAAGAAAAGGATATGGAAATCGTGATATTGAAGAAAAATAACGAAAGGTTTTCGCAAAAAGACAATGCAGAATTTAATTCTTTCTGATAATAATTTTGAATTTCCTTAAGCATTTGCTCTAAATTTACTAAATTGGTAAAATCATTTTCGTTATTCATAGTTATTTTTTCATTTTCCATTGTTTTATTTTCATGACTTTCGTTTTCTTGAAAATCCTCTTCATCCAATTCACCTTCAATTTCAATGACTTTATTGATGTTCATATTAAACAGGAAAAATGCAAATTTTATTTTTTAAAAGAACAATTTAAATTTTATGCAAGACACTTAATTAATTTTAAACTCTATAATTATTAAAATCCAAAACTTTCGCATTGCTTATTGAATCTAATATCCATTTGTGAGAAAACAAATTCTGATGCTTATTTTTTTTCTTCAATGTTTTTGAATTTTCTTCAAGATCTTCTTCAGCTGTCACTGAAACTTCTAAAACATCTTGCTTTAAATTTGCGCTGATTTTTCCTCCAGTCCTTTGAATAATCTCCTTTAAATCCTCACTATTAAAATTTTGTTCTGATTTCTCAATTTTTTCTTCATTAATAAAAAACGAATAATTCTCAAAAAGATTTTTAAGGCCTCCCTATTGAAAATATCAAAATTATTAGATAATTATTATATTGAACCTTTAATCTAGAAGCTTTTGCTCCTCCAATACCATAACTATCTTGAGTTACTTCATAAGCTTCTTCATTTCTCAAAGATATACTCACAATACTATCAAGAATCCCTAATATTAATGGAATGAGTTAGAATGAATTGTAAAAAATAAAAAACATCGATAAGATAAAATCCAAACTCCATCAATTAAGGCATATAGATATTTGAGTGTGCGTTTGGCTTTTATTGTCGAATCTTTGTCTTTAAGAGGATAAACAATCAAATGAGAAAAATCAGGTTTGTATTCTTTGTAAAATTTGATTCGAAACAACTGAGAAAATTTATGAATTTCATCCTTATTTTAAAAATTATTGAAGGAAAATCCTTTTTAGTAAAGAACGAGAATTTCATCTGGTATTCCACTTGCCAGTAATTTCAATGAAGTATTTTTCGACATCATTTTGAATTCATCAAAAGTTCTTTTATATTTGCTTTGGCGCTAAACAAATTTAATAATTTTTTTTCTTTAATTTACTTGAGAAGGAACATTGATGGTTTCATTTTTTATGTTCAATTTATGAGGTTCTACCATGATGCTTTGAAAATTAACTAAAAAAAATTTAGCATTGCAATATGCTTAATATATTTATGACTAACAACTAATGGTGTTTTCTTCTGAAGTTTCAATATTTTTTTTTTTAGAAAATTTTTGATTGAGTTCAATGATTTCATAGCTTTTGTTTTTGATTTCTTTGAAGCAATCGATGATGTTTTTGATTTTTTTTTCATTTTTCAAATCTCTTTTATTCATTTGAGTTTTGCAAATAGGACAAGCGAATGAAGACTTTTTTAAATCCTTTAAATAGCCTTGTATGCAAGCACTTTATAAAAAATATTCTGTGTTTATTATTTGTCTTTATTTGATAGTTTTTTATTAAGTTCACCTGCAAAAAATATGATTGCATTTTGTGGAGAGTGGCTCTTCATATATTTCCAAACTAAAATAAATGTTAAAAAAAATTGGAGATTCTGGTATGGGACCAGATTGAACATTTAAGCTCGTGAACTAAAGAATCATAAAGAGACGACTCAAAAACGTGAAGAGATTTTTGAGGCAGTTCCATAACTCAGAGGTTTTTTAAATAAATAAGAATTTTTAAATTAAATTTATAATTCAAATTTTAAAACAAAAATATTCGATTTTACTTCAATTATTTTGTTGTATAATAATGGCTAATTTAATAGTATTATTTTTTTTGGATTTATAATTTTTTTTCAAAATATTCAATTTTTTCACCAAATTTACATTTTATGTTTTCATTATGTAATATAATAATCTAAATTTTATATTTTTTAAAAATTAAAAGAACTAATTTTATGAATGAGACAAAATCATATCAATCCACATATAAAGAATTAAAAATAATTGGCAAAGGAAGTTTCGGTATTGTTTCTTTTTAATATCTTGACTCAAAATTATATAAGGAACGGCTACTTTGGTTCAAAGTTTCAATGATAAAGCCTATTATGTTTCCAAAAAAATTCATTTGACAAACCTTGATGAAAAAGCGAGAAAAAATGCTCTTTTAGAAGTGAAAAAATCTCTTATAAATCTTACTGATTCCATCATATAGGTTGATTTATTGAAAACAATGAATCACCCCAATATTGTTGCATACAAAGATAGTTATCTCGTTGATAAAGATAGCATGTTGATTATTATAATGGAATATTGTCAAGGTCTTTAAAAAATGAATTTTAATTTTAATGAGAATGAATTTAGAAGGAGATTTGGATTATCATATCGCCCAAAAAAAAAAAAAAATGGGAATTTTCCAGAAAAATTGCTGTTGAATTGGATCGTCGAAATGATTTTGGCACTTGACTATATACATGAGAAAAAAATCCTTCATAGAGACATTAAATGTTCCAATGTTTTTCTAACGTCTAACAATACTGTTAAACTTGGTGATTTTGGAATTTCTAAAATATTAGAAAATTCCAATGAGATTGCAATGACTTTTGTCGGAACTCCCTATTTTATGAGGTGTTCTCTAATAATAAAAAAATTTAGTTTATTGTAAAATTAATTAAATATTTAGTCCTGAAATATGTCAAAATAAACCATATGACTTCAAATCTGATGTTTGGGCGTTGGGTTGTGTGATATATGAATTATGTTGTTTAAAAGTAACATTTATTTGAAATTTAACCTTTATAATAAATTATTTAAATTTATATGAAAAGCATGTATTTGATTCAAAAAACATATTGACCCTCATAAATAAAATTAGTAAAGAAGAACCAGATGCAATTCCTTCATTCTATAGTCAGAGCCTTCAGAATTTAATTAAGTTTTTTTTTATCTTCTTGTTTAAAAAAATAAATGCTTAGTTTTTAGAAAAACTTTAGAAAAAGATTCTTTTCAAAGACCGTCGATTAAAAATCTTTTTAGTGAAGAAATTGTTCAAAAAACTATGAAGGAATTCACTGAAACTCAAGGAAATAATATCAAACAATTTGACATGACACAAAGCCATGAAAAAGAGGAAAATCTAAAAAAAAATATTAAAATTTCACAAAAAAATGAACATTCCATTAAAAATAATACCCGAAAAGAAGATTTTATGGGAAGCACTGTTCAAAGCCAAGATTTAAATGATTTTTCAAAAAAAGAACAAAGCACAAAAACTATAAAAAAGACAACAAATTTTTCGCCATTGCAAAAAAAAGTAAAATAAGATTATCTGCAAGATATTTAAATAAACCCCCACTTTTTCTTTTTTTTTCATCAAAAGAATGAAAAAATGGATTGCAACTTTGACCAAACTTTTCAAAGCGTAAATTTGACTATTGCTGAACAAAAAGTTATGAAGTTTTATTTTAATTTTTTTTATAATGTTTTTTTGTTTTTGAAGAGTTATTGTGAAAAGAAATCTTTTGAAAAACAAAGTTTTGAAACAATTTTTGAGGAAATTCCAATTAACGAACAAAGGTGAGACAGACATTGAAATAAATTGATTGATATTTTATTTTTATATTTAGCAAAGAAAATAATTTTACTGAGACTCATTTTACTATTTCACCTGGATTGCCTCATAGAAAGATCATAAAAAAATTGGCTGAAATTCATAAAGAACAGGAGAAACAAAAGAAAAATAATTCAAATGATCTTGATGAATATCCAGATGATTTTGAAGAAAGTGAGGATGATAATAATTACAATATTTTCGCAGCAATCGAAGAAAAAAGAAAGAAAAATTTATTTGATTTAGTTCAACTTTGTGAAAATCAATTACAAATTCAAGAAAAACAACAAGAGAAAACTGAAGGTAAATTTTATTTATTCAATATTTAAAATATAATTTGTTTTAAAACACCCAAAGAAAAGTTAAAATCAAGTGATTCGAAAAGCCCAACGAAAACATCTTTTAAAATGAAAAAAGGAAATTACATTACAAATTTTTCAGAAAGGATTGAGGGGTTCAAAGAAAATCTTAGAAACCAAATAGGGAAAACAAATTTTTTTATGGTTTTTCACTTTTGATTTTTTAGTTTTAATTCTAAATAATAAAGATATATGATTTTATCAAAAAAATAAAAGCAAATTTATCTGAAGAGAAAGTAAATGAGAGAGAAAAAAATATTTTCTCTATAAAAAAGGATAAATATTTTTTTAAATAGGTTTATGAGCAATGCCTTGAAGAATTTGATTATAAAGAAGAAATTTATTTCAATATAAAAAGACTGATTGATTTAGAAGATGGAATTAAGGAACAAGACAAATAAATTCCAAAAATTATGATCACAAACAATGATTTTTTAATAAATAAAACAATTCTGGAATAATCTTGAGTTATATTTAAATAACAAATTTTAATAAAAACAAAACCCAAACTTAAAAACCCGAAAATTAATAATTTATCATAAAAAAAAACTCACCATCAATGAACACAATATATCCATTAGTTGAGCCTGTTTTTAATTTCTGGCACTATTTGACCCATGATCCCTACCTTGAACAATTGAATGAATTTAAAGGGGGAGCATTACCTGGCAATGAATGGCACACCAAATATTTGAGAGCCGAAATGAATAATGTCAACTCAAAAATTGATTATTTGCACAAACAATTCAATTCAGAACCCTCCTTGGTTGATGTTTTGTGGGACAACAAATGGAGATTGACAATTCTAGCAGGATTCGAAAGATTGATCACAGTCAGACAAGCTCAGAGTTTTTTGAACACCAGATTTATGTTGTTTGATAACAATTCTTCAGTTCTCAATAGCATTTTCCATCAAGGATTAGTCAAGGGATTTTTTAGAGGTTATTTGATTAATTTAGCTCAATTTGTTTCTGTCCAATATCATTCTTTGCTTTGGTCTTATAACACCTCAATGTCAAGCCATTTTCTCATTTCCTCAATAATCGAAGCCGCTTTTTACCCTTTAGATACTGTAAAAACTTTAATTTATTCTGATTTAAATAGGAAATACACAGGATTTCGTCATTGTTTGAGATCAATTCTAACAGAAAGCACAATGACTCATTTATATCGTGGTTTGAGCATGAAGTTAATGTATAATGGAGCTTTTCTCTTTAATTTGAGAAATATGTATGAAGGAAACTCACTGAGCTATGTTTCTCTACCTCTTTGGCTGGCCAGCTATTGTTTTTTGACCATTAAAACCAGATTGCAAGTCTGCGACACTAGTCTATCCTATCAGAATTCAGATAATATCAGGAAAGTTATTGCGAGAATGTTTAGAAATCAATCTGTTGGGTCCCTTTATGCTGGATTCCTTCCATTTGCTGCAATAAACTTATTGTTCTCTTATACATTCTACTCATTATATTCAGAGGATGCCAGAAAGAAAGCGTTGTTTGAACATGTGGAAGAAATAGAAAACCTGGACAGATTGACGAGCAATTAACATATGAATCAAATAACAACAAAATAAAAAACAGAGAATTTAAAAAAAATTGAAAAATTCAGGGAAAACAAAAAATAGATTAAAAATCAAAATTATTTTTTTTCATTTTTGGTTTAATGAAATTAAAGTGAAAAAAAATAAAATAAATGAAAATTTTAAAGGAAATAATCTGGAATGGATTTTTTTGAAGGAACTCCTCGATTTTCCTAATTTTAAGTAATTACTAAAAATTTTTGCGAAAATAAATAAATATTTTACTTGTGAAGCTGCACCAAATATAATATAATTTCTATTCAAACTCTCATCCAACGCCAGGATTGCAGCACTATTTCCACATCTATTCAAAGTTAAATTTTTGAATGCTTTCAATAGAAAAAATTACCTATAACAATAATTAGGGGCTGACCAAACAGTAACTAAAGACTCATTAAACATAACTCTTTTAAAAACAAATTTAAATAAAATAACAAAAATTATGAAAGAAACTTGTATCCATCCATCACAAGTTGATGTGCTCGACAAATCAGCTCTATATTATTATCCCGATTGAAGGTTTCAACTATATCCCCTCCAAACAAATAACCAGCACCTCTTGGACTTAAACTCCATCCTTCAATCTCTATTAAAAAATTAAAAGAATATATAATTATGTCTTGTTTTTTGAAAAAAACCTTCAGGATCTGACCATAAAAGATCACACATTGAGCCATCATGTGGAACTTCTTGTTTTCGATCAATAGCTCTAATCTAATAAATCAAAACTTATTAAAAAAACTAAAGACGATAAAAAAAAGTATCAACATCATCCAGGGTTTTCACACTCGGGGACAGGCCACCATGAACACAAAAGATTTTATCTTCTATGATGGCAGCTAAACTTAAATAATCAAATATTTCAGTACAGTATCTCCATACATTCAACGATCCATATTTTCTTAAACACTCATCATAAAACCCATAAACTTGAGTTATTTGTCTACTTTCATGATTACCTCTTATCAAAGTGATTCTGTCAGGATATCTCACCTTTTAATCTATTAGTATTTTAATTACTTTTGAAAACAAAACCTTTAAAGCTAACAATAAGAGAAAAGTTTCAACACTGTTAAAACCCCTGTCAACAAAATCACCCAAAAATAAATAATTTGTCTCTGGACAATCACCTCCTTTTTTAAATAACTCTATTAGATCAAAGAATTGCCCATGTATATCTCCACATATCTAAAGCAAAATAGTATATAACTTTAAGAGAATGCAGGGATTACGGTGACTGGAGCATCAACTCGCTGAACATTGCTTTCTTCTACCAAAATTTCACGAGCTTTAGCGCATAATAATTTCACTTCACTTTCTTTAATGCACTCACATTTTCGCAATAAATCAATTTGGCGGTCCAAATCAGACATTTTTCGAATTTTCGGGTTTGATTGGGAGAAAAATGTTATTAAAAATGATTTGTTATTTTTTTTTGTTATTTTGAGTTTGAATTTAATTTTTTTTTTTGAAAATTTTTTTTTTCTCTTTTTAAAAAAAATCGGATTTTCAAAGGTTTTATTTTTGCACAAATGAACTTTTCAAAGCTCTAAAAAAAAAATGTGTAATTTATTTTTATATTTCAATGAAAGGAAAAAAAATTAATTTAATTTTTTCTTTTCTTTAAAAAACTGAAATTAAAAAACCATAAATTTCTAAAAATTAAGTTTTGTTTTATTTTGCTAACTTCCAATAAAAAAACAAATAAATTGACGTAAACTTTTTAGTTTTTCATTCAAATAGAATAAAATGTGTCCTCCTCTTCATAAAAAACTTCAGCATTTCTATGTTTAAACCGTTGAAAAATTTAGTTTGAATATTTGAAATTAATTTTTTTGTTTGGCAAGAATAAGTTTAAGGTACAAAATAATCGAAACTAGCTTGCGAAAAATAAAAGGGTAAGATTTTATTAATTTGAAGTATTTATGAAGCTAAAATCCTCCTTCAGAATAAATTCGAAAAAATTTCTCACCAACCCAAACAAAATAACACCCATCCTTCAATGATTTTAGCAATAAATCATAAAAAACCAGCTAAAAACTTAAAGAAAAAATCCATCATAACCAACACAAAGCTCCTTTTAGACAAATTTTCTTCGCAGAGATCATCGGATTCTGATGATATTTCTTTGAATAACTCAAATAAAATTCAAGGAATTAAAGAAGATCAAGAAAAAGAATTAAGCGAAGCCTCTTCTTTTACTTTGGCTTTTGGTTCAGAAAATGAAGAAATAGATGCAAAACCACAAAGTACTACAAAATTGCTACAATTTGACTCTAATATAGTGAAGAAATCCCTTTCTAAAATCAAAGAAAAAAAAGTATTAAAGGATTTTGTTAAAATTGAGAATAAAAACGAAATCCAGAATTTTCTGAAAGAAGTCAAATCTATCAAAAGATCAAAAAAGCAGGAAAAATACAAAAGGAAACCAGAGGAAAATCATGAGAAAAAAGAGTTAATACAGAAAAATTTTGAGTTAAAAGAGACAGAAACGAAAAATAACTTGTTTGCAATGCTTTTTCAGGGTGAAAAGAAAGTAAATCTAAAAGAAAAATTAGCAAAGAACAAAGAAAAGTCTAAAAAAAATAAAGAAAACCTTCTTTTTCAAGAAAATTTCGCAATAAAAGAAGAAGCAATGACTAAAAATCTCGAAATAAGCGAAATTTTTTCTCCGAAAAAAATCAATAAAAAAAAGAAGAAGAAAATCGAGATTTTTTTGGACGGTCAAGCAGAAACTGAATTTCTTGAAAACGATAAAGAAGATCAACAAAACGAAGAAAATAACGATGAGATTTCGTTGAATGAAACTCCACCCCAAGTACCCAAAAAGCGTCGCAAAAGATCAAAAAAAGAAATTGAGCTTTACAAAATCCTACAAAATGCTATGAATATGGCAAAAAAACAGGAGAATTTGACAGAAAAAGTTGAAATTCCAAGTCCTTCAGAAAAAAGAAAAAAAAGAAGAAGAACTAAAAAGGAGATGGAGGAATATCGAATTAAAAAAGCGCAGATAAAAGCTCAAATTTTAACAGAACTGCAAAAAGAGCATTTGTTAAAAGAATCAGAAAGTGAATCTGATTTGAGTTTGGATTATGAGTTTCATAATTTTCAAATAAAGAATAACTCAAATAATGAATTAAACAATATCAATGAAATTAATAAGAGTTCAAATACTGACATAAAGAACAAAACAAATAATGAAACACAAAATACAGCCAATAATGAAATAAAGAATGAATTCATGAAAATGATCAATCATGAGCAATCTTTTGCCCTAAACATGAAAAAACAGAGGAAGAAAAGAAGAAGTAAAATAGAAATGAAACAAATGAGAGAAGAAGAGAATTTAGTTGGAAATGTATATCGAAATAACCCAGAATTTGAAATTTTCCTGAATGTCGATTCTCAAACTGCTAATAAAAATAAAAAAATTGTCAAATCAAGTGTAAAAAAATACGTTTCTAGAAGAAAAATCTTCCAGAAACAAGAAGAAGTTTCAGAGTATAAAAGTCAAGATCCTTTTGATTTAAAAAACAAAGAAGAAGATTTTCCAGAGTTCAAAAGCCAAGAAGAAATTCCTGAGAAAATAAAGAAGACTCCCACATCGAAAGAAAAAAGAGGTTTTACTTATTATCCTCTTCAAAAATGGGATAGAATCGATTTAAAAAATCCTGAAGAAACAAATAATTCCAAAGAAAAACTCTCAAGTCAAATAAAAGATTTTGATGGCACTCCAGGAATAAAATTAAGCCTTTTGAACTATACATCTAATCCCTATGATTTTTTTTCACAATATCTCCCTGACTTCATTTTCGAAGAAATCGCAAGATTCACCAATATTTCAGCATATTTGGCCAAAGAAAAGGCGAAAAACTGGGTTGATTGCACTGCACAAGAGATCAGAGACCTTTTTGCTTTATTCTTTCTTTTCGAATTAATCAAAAAAAATAACGTTGCTGATTATTGGACTGAAGATCCTTTATTGCGAATCAAAAGTGTGCAACAGATCATGTCAGAAGAAAGGTTTTTCCTTTTTAAGAAATTCTTGTGTTTTTATGACAAGAACAACAAGAATGACAAAGAAAACGGGATATTTTACAAATGTCAGTTTCTGGTGAATCATATTCTCGAATCCTGTTCAAACATTTACACTCCTGATAAAAACATATGTTTACAAGAAGTTCTTTTGAATTATGCAGGAATCACAAAAACCGATAGTTGGGGTCCAAGAAAACAAAGAGGAAAAAACGAGATAAATATAGCAGTGTTAAAGGAGGCAAATTCTGGATATATTTGGAATATTTTATTAAATGAAGGCAATAAACTCTTTGAAAGGAAGCAATTATTTCAGCTTTTAAATGGTTTGGAATATAAAGGTTATAGGTTATTTATGGACTGTGTTTTCACTTCGAATAATTTCATCACTGAATTGAAAAGCAAACATTTCGCAGCTTGTGGCTTGATGTCCTATGCAAAATTAAAACTCCCTGCTGAAACTCGAAAAGAATTCGAATCTATTGATAAACAAGGAGATTGTGGTTTCTTTAAAAATAAAGAACTTATGATCACAGTTTGGAACCATTCTACAAGAAAAGTTTATAGTATATCAAATTACCATGATTATGAGATGGTTTCCATAAAGAAATCAAGAAAAATAGGATATCTATCTAAAATTGAATACAAAATATATGAATATGAATCACCTCGAGTCATTTATGATATTGTAGAAAACTTGAAAGGGAATGATTATATGAATAGGAGCATGAATTATTTCTCTATTGATTATAACTCTTGGAAGTGGTATTATAGAGTTATGCTATATTTCTTGGAGGTTTGCATGATGAATAGTTATTTGATTTATGAAAAGACTCTCAAACAAAAAAATCTGAGTCCGATATCAAACCTAGAATATAGAAAAGAAATCATTAAGAATTTATGCAAATGGAATGAAAAAACACATTTTTTACCTTCAAATCCAGAAGGATTCAAAGAAAATTGCGATGAAATAAATGTTGGAAATGAAGAAAATGAAAAGAAAGAAATTATTTTTGATGATGTAGTAGTGAATTGTAATTGTAAATTAGTGTATATTGGCCCTGGATTCTGTCATTATTGTCGACATAAGAGACACAAATTGAAAAAAACGTTGTTTTGGTGCAAAGAATGCCAATATGGTCTTTGTGTTAATTGCTATGAACAACATAAAATCGATCAAATAATCAAAAGAATCAAAGGATTGGAATCAGTATACAATAAAAATCTAATCGATTTGTTGATAACCAAGCAATGTTTGATTGCTACAGAGACTTTAACCGATATCAGTAGCCACGCATTCATGAAAAGGTTCAGAAGAACTAAGAGACAATTGAAGAAGATCAAGAGAAATGAGACAAATAACATCGAAAATAAAGAGGAAACTAAAGAAGAAAATGAAAAAAACAAAGAAGAAAAAGAAAATAATATTGAAGAGAACTTAAATCCTTTAAAAAGAAAAAGAAGACAGTAATTATTTATATATTTTTTTTAAAATTTTATTTGTTTTTCTAAAAAAAGATATCGCAAGAGAAAAGACAAAATGTTGCAACC
>JFJP01038994.1_pt1 | contig 14849 bp, 14 predicted proteins | sample 431651 | NCBI WGS metagenome assembly JFJP01 (sample SAMN02602958, study PRJNA72255) | Microbial mat metagenome, whole genome shotgun sequencing project. | biome: fresh water; feature: sink hole; material: water; isolation source: purple microbial (photo- and chemosynthetic) mats found in...
TCCACCAGGGACATAGTTACATCAACCAGGGGATAGCCGAGCTGAATGGAAAGGGTTCGATTGAAGAGCTTTTCATCAATAAAATTGTATTTCACGAGAATCTCGCCAAATCGAAGACCCTTTTCTCGTTCCTGCTGAATTCTGGAAGCAGCCTCCAGATCCTCCTTGGAAAGATGCCCCAGTTCAACCAGGAGTTCCCCGATACGGATGGACGAACTGGTACCCCTCAGGGCCTTACGCACCATTTCATCGGTAACATCGCCCCGCTCCTTGAGGATGTTAAGAAGCGGCGTCGGCGTTGCCAGCTTTCGCCGTATTCGATCGGCATATTGCAGTTGTTTTTCGCCGACCAGACCGGCCTGCAGAAGAAGTGACGCTATTATGCCGTATTCAGGATTTTTCTCGTTAGCCATAAATTCCCCGGGGATAAAGACCAGTAAGGAAACGGTTGCTTTGATCGACAAAGTATCAGCAATACCGGCTCTACGCCATAAAAAGTTGCCCGACGGCGAGGACTCCGCCGTCGGGCAATTCCCCCGGGGACAAAAAACCTGATAAAAGAACGACCGGCAGTGAATATTATTTTTCGATGAGAGACCGCACCAGCCGACCAAAACCGCCGGGTATAGTGCCGGAGGACCAGAAGGCCCGCCCCTGTTTGAAATCGACAAACCAGTAGCCGCCCGGTTTGCGTTGCGCGGCCACAAAGATAAAAGGCTGTTCCTTGGAAAATCCGGGGTGAAGGTAGATGCCCTTGGCATTTCTTTCCGGTTCCATCAGAGACATGGCCTCCTCCATACTCGGCAGTCGCCAGTCACTAAAACCGGCAAATTGCTGCTCGTTCAATTCCTCAATGCCCCTCTGAATATGGCGGATGGAACCGATGTCGATGCCGCCGCTTTGCCACATCAAACCGCTGCGCTGATCAACGATAACCCCGGGAACGGCAACATCCGCCAGGGAATTGGCAAAACGGCCGGCAGGGTTGAGCTCCGCCTCGAAAAAGTTCCATTGCTGCAGAATAGCGGCTATCTGGTCATCATTGATGATCGCCGGCTGATGCGGCAGACTGACCCTTTCGCCAAGATACGGATGCTCGGTGGCCAAAGGCAGGAGCGGCCCCATATCTTCCTTACGCACCACCTCAAGCTTTGCCGTAATCAACCGGGGATCGCCGCCTTCATCCAGGACATTTTCAATCAACCACTGTTTGATCGGCTCGTTGATGGCATAACTTTTTTCAAAGGTTGAGGATTGCCCCTGATCGGCGACGCATTTCTTCACAAGTTCCGCCGGCGCTTTAATTTCCGCCATGATCCTCGCGTGTTTCACCGCCCGCTCCATAAGGCAGAGCTTCGGCTCGTCGCCCCAGTTATCAATGAAGAAATAGTAAACGCATTCCTTGTTGTTACGCACCCGCTCCCGCCCGCCCCAGGACTCAAAGGTACCGAAGGAAATATCCGGAGTCATCTCCCAATCAATGGGACTGATGGTTACGTCGCCTACTTGAACCCTGTGATACATTCCCATGGTCACCTCCAGGTTATGGGTCAAAAAACCTTGAGCGCCAACCGCAACTCGTCGTTTTCACGTTTCGAATACGGCGGCCCTCATCTGAATTCCTTGTCATTTTTGCATAAACACTGTTTCATACAGGTTGAACGTGTCGGTTTCGGGAAACCATAATCCTTGAAACCGAACCTCTCCTCTTTGTTTATAACCCTTAATGTAAAACAATAATAACCATTATCAATATGACCAGCGAAATAAAATCACGTATCCGCAAACGCGGCTATCCGCTGCCGGCCGGTGTCACCATTTTGAAAGAAGGTCTCAATTTTTCCATCTTTGCCCGCCACGCGACGAAAGCGACACTGGTCATCGATTATCTGCCCCAGGGGGCGACGCAGCCGGTACGTCACCAATTCATTCTCGATCCGCTGGAAAATCGCACCGGTGACATGTGGCATATCCTTTTGCTGACCCAACAGCAAAATTTCCGTTACGGTTATCGCTTTGACGGTCCCAAAAACGGCGATGGACGCGGAACGGTCTACGATTACAGCAAAATTCTCATAGATCCCTGCTGCAGCCGCCTGGTGCCGCGGCAATGGGGACAAGCAGCGACCTACGGCACTGAACCTTGCTGTATGATCAACGCCCATGACTTCGACTGGCAGGACGACCGTCCCCTGAAAACGCCTCTGGCTCAGACCATTATTTATGAACTGCATGTGCGCGGTTTTACCAGGGGCAAAGGTGCAGGTGTTACGGCCCCGGGCACCTACCGGGGAATCATCGACAAGATCCCCTACCTGAAAGATCTCGGCATAACCGCCGTCGAACTCATGCCGGTTACCGAATTCGACGAAAACGATGTCGTCTTCACCCGACCGGACTCCGGCGAACGGTTGAAAAATTTTTGGGGCTATAACCCGGTGTCCTTTTTTGCCCTCCATTCCGGCTACGCCGCACAACCGCAGCAAGCACTCAGCGAGTTCAAGGAAATGGTCCGAGCCCTGCACCGGGCGGGGATCGAAGTCTTCCTCGACATGGTCTTCAATCATAGCGGTGAAGGCGGCTACCAGGGAACAACCAGCAGCTTCCGCGGTATCGACAACCAGGTGTACTACCTTCTCGGCAACGACAGCGAATACCTCAATTTTTCCGGCTGCGGCAACACCATGAACTGCAATCATCCGGTGGTCCGCGAACTGCTCATAACCGCCCTGCGCTACTGGGTGACCGAGATGCATATCGACGGCTTTCGCTTCGATCTCGCCTCCATCCTCGGCCGTGACCGACAAGGTCATGTCCTCGCCAATCCGCCGATGATCGAGGTTATAGGCGAAGACCCGGTTCTGCGAGACACGAAAATGATCGCCGAGGCCTGGGATGCGGCGGGGCTGTATCAGGTCGGCTCCTTTTCCTCGGATTCCCGCTGGGCCGAGTGGAACGGCCGCTTCCGCGACGATGTCCGGGCCTTTATGCTCGGCAACGACAATACGGTGACGCATCTCGCCACCCGTATCGCCGGCAGCTCCGACCTCTACCAGACAAGCGGCCGCGGCCCCTTATGTTCAATTAATTTTATTACCAGTCACGATGGGTTTACCCTGTCCGACCTGGTCAGTTATAACCAAAAGAACAATCTCGACAACGGTGAAAACGATCAAGACGGGGAACGCCATAATCTCAGCTGGAACAGCGGCGTTGAGGGCCCAAGCGAGCAGAGGGAGATTATCGACCTCCGTCTGCGACGCATGAAAACCTTCGTCGTCCTGCTGCTTTTGTCGCAGGGGGTGCCGATGATCTCGGCCGGCGACGAATTTGCCCGCAGTCAGGGCGGCAACAACAATGCCTGGTGTCAGGACAACGAGATCAGCTGGCTCGACTGGTCACTCCTTGATAAAAACGCTGGTTTCCACCGCTTTTTCAAAAAGTGCATCGCCCTGAGAAAGGAGCATAAGCCTTTTCGCCGTGAAGATTTTTTTCATCCCCACGACCAGACCGGCAGGGATATTCAGGCGGAGATACACTGGCAATACCTCCATCCGGAGCGGCAGAATTGGTCCGCCGATTGTCACGGTCTGGCCTTTTTGCTCCGGGCAGAGGGTAACAGCGGCGGCGATTTTTTTGTCATGTTTAACGGCGATCGACAACAAACCCTGACCTTTGCGCTTCCGGAACCGCCGGGGAAAAAACTGGCATGGCATCTTCTTATCGATACCGCTGCCCCTTCTCCGAAGGATTTCTTCTCGCTTCCTGAGGCACAACAGCAACCTCATACCGCCACCTGTGATCTTCCGCCCTTTGCCTGCGTCGTACTGCAATCAGTTCTCTCTCCTGCAAGTTTTTCACACCGGGACAGGAGACAATAATTATTTTATTTTCAATATGATAGACACATCATCCGGCGGCAGCACATACGCTGCCGGGTGAAAGTGACGGCGAAATTCCTTTGGCACAGTCGACGGACTATGCTAGTGTAGGCGGTACGTCGGTGCATGCTGCACAGAAACCGCAAGAAGCCGTTATCAACTCCTCAAGTGGGCTGCCCCCCGCAACCAAAGACCTATGGCCGGGGTATTTACTGACCACTGATCAACTTTTTTTCACCAAAACAACGAAAAGACCATGACTAAAATACTTATCCTTGGCGATTCGCTGGTTGCCGATCACGATTGGCAGGCCCGTATGCCCTCCTTTAAAGTGGAAAATCTCGGGGTTCCGGGAGCAACTGCGTCTGACCTGCTTGCTTCCCTGCCGAATATCCAAACCCGGGCGGCCGGGGCCGAGGTAATTATCGTCATGATCGGCACCAACGATCTTCTCGGCAGCAATGACGATTTCCTCGTTCAGCTGAAGAATATTCTCATCACCCTCAGCCACGACTATCCGGCAGCGGAAATTTTGGTGAACAGCCTCTTCCCCATGGAACTGCCGAGCCTGCCGCAAAATTCGGTGTCCAGTCTGAACACCCATATGGAAGCAATCACCATGCGAACCGGCTGCTGTTTCCTCGACGTCCATAAACGCTTTTCCGGCTCGGACAAACAGCTGTTCCAGGAAGACGGTGTCCACCTCACCGACGCCGCCTATGCCGTCTGGGAACGTGCCCTGCTGGAACATATTGCCTTTCTCGTTGAAAATGATGATTGAATGGATGAAAGAATGAAATCTCTCTCCCGCATTGTTGCCGTTTGTGCCATGACCGCGCTCCTCGCCTGCGGTCCGACTCTTTTGCCGACGGAATCGGCGGCCATGCCGAAATCCACCGCAGCAGCCGACGGCAAGACCTTCACCGGCACGGTCGTTGAAACCATGAACGCTTCCGGCTACACCTACCTGCTGGTAGCCTCGGGCGGTGTGCAGACCTGGGTGGCGATCCCTGAAACCGTTGTTACCCAAGGCAGTCAGGTTTCCTATTATGACGGCATGGAGATGAACGACTTCACCAGCAAAACCTTGAACAAAACCTTTGCCCGCATAGTATTTTCAGCCGGTTTGGCCGAGAACCCTGGTCCCGCCGTCGCTTCGACAACAGCGGAAAAAGCACAGGATAATTCCTTTGCCGCAGCACTGCAGGCTGAGCAAAAAAACAGCGGCAGTCTCCCGCCGACCGCCCAGGTAACCGGTGGCAGCGCCGTCGCCATAGCGCCGCTGCAGGAGATTTCCATTGCCAAGGCCAAGGGCGACAACGGCTATAGTGTCGAAGAGATTTTTGCCAAAAGGAAAGAACTTGCCGGCAAAAAGGTCCGCATCCAAGGGAAAGTCGTCAAGTTCAACCTCAACATCATGGGCAAAAACTGGGTGCACCTCCAGGACGGCAGCGGCGATCCGCTGCACAATTCCCATGACCTGGTAGTAACCACCGGGGCCACCCCGGGCATGGGTGAGGTCGTCACCGTGGAAGGAATACTCGCCGCCGACAAAGACTTTGGAGCCGGCTATAAATACAGTGCCATCGTCGAACAGGCCACGCTGCTGAAAGAGTAAAAGGATTGCCATGCATTTTCTTCTTGTCGGTCCCGGTGCCATGGGCTGTCTGCTGTGTGCCGCAATCAGCCGGGGGCTGGCGACAAGCAAGGCCCAACTGAGCCTGCTCGACCATTCTCAGGAACGGGCCGATTATCTCAGCGAACACGGAATCATTTATCAACGGGACGAAACCCAGGAAATCTTCCCGGTAACCGCGACCGCCAACCCGCGGCTGTTGCCGCCGGTCGACGTCATCCTGCTGTGTGTCAAGTCCTACGATGTCGCCGCAAGCCTCGATCTCTGCCGGCCCCTGCTGCGGGAAAATACCCTGGTGCTCTTTCTGCAAAACGGCATCGGTCACCTGGAAATGCGCGACCATCTGGGTGAGGCCACCGCCGCCTTCGCAACGACGACGGAGGGAGCGACTCTTCTTGCCCGCGGCCATGTGCGCCATGCCGGCAGCGGCAGTACCTCCCTCGGTTTCCTCCATAACCCCAGCCGCCAGGAAACATGGCTGCTGCAGCAAACCCACACAGCCCTTGCCGCCGGCAGCATGCAGGTGTATTCCACCGGCAATATTCTCACAAAAATCTGGGAAAAACTCTTTATCAACGTCGGCATCAATGCTCTGACCGCTACCCTCGATTGTAAAAACGGCGAACTGTTGACCCTGCCCGACGTCGACCGACGGATGAAAAATGCTATCGACGAAGCGTTGCTGGTTGCCCGGGCGGAGGGTATCGAGGTTACCGACGATCCGTATCACAGCTGTCGCATCGTCTGCCGGAAAACCGCCGAAAACATCTCCTCCATGCTGCAGGACGTGAGAAACCGGCGCCCCACGGAAATCGAGGCGATCAACGGCGCCATCGTCGCCAGGGCTTTGTCCCACGCCATTAACACCCCTGAAAACAGTCTCCTCTGCCGCCAGGTAAAGAAGCTTGAAGCGGGGTATTTACCGCGATGACGCCTCTTACCCCGCCTTGCCCCATCCCCATCAACGAGATAGGTTTCGACTTCGATGGCGTCATTGCCGATACCGCCGAGGCATTTATCCGTCTGGCCTGCAGCGAGTACGGTTACTGCGGCTTCAGCCGCGACCAGATAACCAACTTTGAGCTGGAAAACTGCCTTGATATCCCTGCAACGCTGGTTGAGAAGATCTTCACCGACATTCTCACCGATTCACTCGCCACCGGGCTTCTCCCCATGCCGGGTGCGGTGCAAAGCCTTGAGCGATTTGCCGAAACCGGCAGCGTCAGCATCATTACCGCCCGGCCCCTGAAGCAGCCGGTATTCGCCTGGCTTGAACATTTTTTCAACAAAACCGCCAGGGACAATATCCGCGTTGTCGCCACCGGCGACCATAACGATAAAGTCCGCCATATCCATGCGCTGGGTCTTAAATACTTCATCGACGACCGGGCGGAAACCTGCATACAGCTTGCCAAGGAGTCCATTAGCCCCTACGTCTTCAGCCAGCCCTGGAATGACAAGCGCCATCAGTTGCCGACGGTTGCCGATTGGGGGGAAATCAGGGCGCTTGTCGCCCATACGGAGGAGGAACTGCCGTGAAATGCCCGAAGTGCGGATACGAGGTGGAGGTACGGAGAAATCCCACGCCCACCGTCGATATCATCATCGAGATACAAGGACAAATTGTTTTGATCGAGCGAAGGAACCCGCCCTTCGGCTGGGCCCTGCCCGGTGGTTTTGTCGATTACGGAGAATCTTTTGAGACGGCGGCGCTGCGCGAGGCGGAGGAGGAAACCGGTCTCAAGGTGGACAATCTGCGACAATTTCACACCTATTCCGACCCGGCGAGAGACCCGCGCCAGCACACAGCCTCAACGGTTTTTATCGGTGAGGCGGAAGGTTCCCCCAAGGCTGGTGACGATGCCGCCCGGGCGGAACTCTTTACGGCTGACAACCTGCCGCCCCTGGTTTTCGACCACTCCAAAATCCTGGCCGATTATTTCGCCGCCAAAAGGACGAAGTAGGACGAAGTAGCACCGATCCTTGACCGGTGCAAGGCAAGAGGGTACTAAAATACGCTTTGCAGCAGCCAGTAGCCCAGGAGACCCATACCTATGGATCCATAGGCCATGACTCAAGGCGGGCAGTTGCCGCCGAATTTTTTGGCGACAACAACAATTGTCGCCAAGCCGATGAGCGCCGCACCCGCAAAAATCACCAGTTCTTTCATGGCCGTTTACCCTTTAAGTCGTATCTCCGGTCTCTTTCTCAGACGGATTGAGGCCGGTGTTACTTCAACCAGTTCGTCGTCATTGACGTAGGCGATGCAATCTTCCAGGGTCATGGACACCGGCGGGGTGAGCACAACCGCCTCATCGGTACCGGAAGCCCTCATATTAGTGAGTTTTTTCCCTTTACCCGGATTGACCACCATATCCACCGAGCGGCTGTTTTCGCCGATAATCTGTCCCTGGTACAAGGGAACCCCGGGATGGATAAAGAGTTTTCCCCGCTCCTGCAGATTAAATAAGGCAAAGGCGACCGCCGTGCAAGGATCTTTTACCACCAGCACGCCGTTAACACGGTTGACGATATCGCCGGCATACGGTCCGTACTCGGAAAAAACATAGGCCATCATGCCCATGCCCTTGGTATCGGTCATAAACTGCGAACGGTAACCGAGCAGGCCGCGGGTGGGAATGGTGAAGACCAGTCGCACCATGCCGTGGGATGTATCCATTTCCTCCATCTGCCCTTTCAACTTACCGAGCTTTTCGATAACAGCCCCCTGGAACTGCTCGTCGACATCGACGGTCAGCCGTTCATAGGGTTCGAGAATCTTGCCATCCTCTTCCTTCATAATGACCCGAGGCCTGGTGACCTGAAATTCGTAGCCTTCACGGCGCATTTTTTCGATGAGAATGGAAAGATGCAGCTCGCCGCGCCCGGAAACCTTGAACCCCACGGCATCGGTCAGCACCTCGTAGCGCAGCGCCACGTCGGAAAGGACTTCACGCTGCAGACGGTCGCCGATATGACGGGAGGTAACGAATTTGCCTTCCTTGCCGGCAAAGGGCGAATCATTGGGGATAAAATTCATGGAAATGGTCGGCGGATCGATGCTGATCAGCGGCAGGGGCTGTGGATTATCGGGATCGGTAAAGGTAACCCCGACGGTAACATCCTCCATGCCGGCAACGGCGACAATCTCACCTATCCCCGCCGATTCGACGGCAACCTTGGCGTCGCATTCGAAACGAAAGATCTTTGAGATCCGCACCGGGCTGATCGAGCCGTCGCGCCGCGCTACGACGATGGGTTGATTGAGGCGCATGGTGCCGTTAACGACTTTACCGATGCCGAGTCGCCCCAGGTAGGGTGAATAGTCGATGGTGCCGACCTGCATCTGCAGGGATGCTTCGCTCGAACCGGAGGGTGCCGGCGTATGGTCAACAATCATCTGACTGATATGGATCATACCGGCGGCCTTGTCGACAGGATCATCGGGATCAAGAAGCGAATAGCCGTTTTTTGCCGAGGCATATACCACAGGAAAATCGAGAATATCGTCGGGGGCATTGAGTTTGACGAAGAGATCGAAGACCTCGTTCACCACCCAGCTGCAACGGGCAGCCGGCTTGTCGATTTTATTGATAACGACGATGACCGGCAGATTATTCTGCAAGGCCTTTTTCAGAACGAAATAGGTCTGCGGCATCGGCCCCTCCTGGGCATCGACCAGGAGCAGGGCGCCATCGGCCATCTGCAATACCCGTTCGACCTGACCGCCGAAATCGGCATGGCCGGGGGTATCGATGATATTGATCCAATAATCCTTATACTGATAAGACCCGTTCTTGGCGGTGATGGTGATACCGCGCTCCCGCTCCAGGTCCATGGAGTCCATCATTCGTTCGGTGACCTCCTGGTTATCGCGGAACATTCCCGATTGTTTAAAGAGCTGGTCCACCAGAGTTGTCTTGCCATGGTCAACATGGGCAATAATCGCCACGTTACGAATCTTCTTCGGTTCCATCCTGCATCCTTCAAGGTTTCCGTGGGGGACAACCTTGCATTGTTGCTAATCAAACTCTAACAACTTGATTTTAGAAATAAAAAAAGCACTTGCCCGTATCAGCAGTGCCCGCATTGTTCGCCATTTAAATTTTAAAATTTTACAGAATACTCGATTCACAAAACAAACACAAGGACCAATTCACTCGACGCTGATCATGACCATTCTTCTTAACCCGTTAAAGTTGCGATAAAACCAGGCTCCTGGCCCTGGCCGAACGCATCAGTGTCGGGATATTTTCATCTATATAATCAAACACTCTCGCCTGTTTCTTGGCTGCGGGTCGCATGATGCGTCCGATAACCTGCAGCAGCCTCCCTTCAAAACTGATGGGGGTGGTGAGAAAAAGATTGGCAAGCCCCGGACAATCAAACCCCTCACCTATAAGCTGCAGGGTGGCCACCAGCACCTCGATCCGCCCCACCCGCACCGCGGCGACAATGTCACTTCGTTCCTCCGCACCGACACTGCCGGCAAGGAGTTCGGCCTTGACCCCTCTGGTCTGCAGCTTTTCGACAAAAAAACGGCAATGATCCACCCGGTCGGAAACGACCAGCACCGTTCCGGAATCGTCATGGACTGCTTTGACGATATCTTCAAGAATCTGCAGGTTGCGCCCTTCGTGGCAAACGAGGGCCTTGATCAGCGCCTGGTAATCGCCACGATAACGGTAGGTGAAGGCAGTAGCGGCACGAATGACTTGAGGCGCAAGAATCGCTCCGCTGGCCATAAGTTCCTGACGATCGACCCGGTGCAGGCAATCCCCCATGAAAAAGTAGATGAGTCTGGTCATCTGTTCGTCGCTGCGAAAAGCAGTGGCCGATAACCCGAGGAGATAGCGACAATCAAAGTGCGAAACCACCTCGGTAAAAAGCGTCGCCGGCACCCGGTGACACTCATCGACGATGAGCTGGCCGAACAGGGGAATAAGCTCTGTCAGGTGACTGCGAACACTGTTGACGATGCCGACCGTAATGGCCGCCGGACAACAAAGGCCGTCACCCACCTGGCCCGGCTCAACACCCAGGAAGGTGCGCACCCGCTCCTGCCATTGATGCAGCAGTTCCTTGGTATGCACGACCACCAGGGTCGGCTGCCGCCGTTTGGCAATAAGGTCGAGGGCCATGACCGTTTTGCCGCTGCCGGTCCCGGCCTCGATGACGCCGAAGGATTTGCCGGCAGCTGCCGCCACCGCCACGTCCTGGTAAGGCCGAAGACGGCCGTGAAAGGTGCAGGCGATCTCCGGCAAAAGGCGCCTTTGGTCGACGATTTGCGGATCGACCCCATATCGCTGCCGACAGACGAGCACCGCCTGATTGGCAAAACCGCGGGGAAAGCGCAGACCTTCCGGCACCGATTCATAATAATATAGATGCTGCTTCAGCTTTTTACCGATCCAGCGACCGTAGCGCTTTGCCGCTTTATACTGAGGATTTTCCACCGTCAAACGGTCCTTTAGTATCTGCTCAGTCGGCAAATCGATGCCGACCAGCAGGCAGTCGGCGGCAACGGTCAAGGTTGGGTGCATGGCAGGAACCCGGGGAAAAGAGGTAAAAGAGGTGCAAACGGCAGAAGCGTGCCCTTGTGGTGTCGGAAACAATGTACTAAAGTGGTGCAGTCGATGACCACTTCTTCAGAGATTTTTTTTCTTTGTCGCTCTTTTCTCAACCTTGCCAACCTCCCGTATCTCTTGCCGAATACACTCTGCCATATAGCCCTCCAGGCACCGCTCGGCCGTACCGTGTTCGGCAAAGATCGCCTGCTTTTTATCCTCATTGCCTGTATTATCCCCGATCTGCCGTGGATTCTCCTTAAAGGTCTGTTGCCCCTCAACTGCTTTAACCCCTACGATCTCCGTCTTTACTGCACGGCCCAGGCCAGTCTCCTCTTTTGCCTGATTTTTTCAGCAGCCCTGGCTGCTTGCAGTCGGCAAAGCGGCATGATCTTTCTTGTTCTCGGCAGCAACTGCCTGTTTCACCTGCTGCTTGACGGCCTGGAGATAAAATGGGGCAACGGTGTCCACCTTATCGCCCCCTGGTCATGGACCATGATGCAGGTCGGTCTTGTCTGGCCGGAGCATCCCGTTATCCTTTTTTTCAGTCTGGCCGGTTTTCTCTATCTTCTTTATCTCCTTTACAGCAGGCGAAATACGAGGAATTGCCCCATGCGGCCGAACTTTTCGGGAAAAACAAAGATCGCTGCCGCCATTTTTTTTCTTTCCTGCTATTTCTTTGCACCGCTGTTTTTTCTCAAACAGATGGAAAAGGCCGATACTTACAATATTCATACCCTGCGCATGCAAGACGAGCGGCCGGGCAAGCCCCTGGCCTTTGATCGGGTGCACTATTTCAGCCAACAACAGACCTTGCAAACATTTGCCGGAGAACGTATTATTGTCGTCGGCAGTCAACCGGCTTCGTCGGGTCGCGTTTCCTTTCGCGGCCGTTTCCTGACCCCGACCAGTTTTCTCAGCACCGAGCACCATTATCACCGGGACGGGCGCGACTTGGCCACCCTCATCGGCCTTTTTTTGACTTGCACTTTATTGCTGCAGTCGTTATTACTGCCGCATTTTCAAATTGCTAAAAAAAACCAGGGACCACCATGATACGAAAACTTTGTCTCGCCGCCGCACTTTTCATTTTCGCTGTGACCACCACCTGTCGACAGGCAGCCGCCGAAGATGTCATCACCCTCATGCTGCCGGAGTCGGTCATCGCCAATTCGGTCACAGCCCTTTTGCCGATGCGTATCGACGCCCATTCAAAGGCGGTGCAGGGCGACATTATGATCAAATCCATCAGTGATTTCCAGTTGAGCAACAATCAGCTGGCCTGCCGCCTCCGCCTCGCCGGCAACAATCTCGGCCTGGCCACGGAGATTGCCGGGCACGAGATCAAACTGAAGGTCGGGGCGGTGGAAATAGACGTACAAACCAACGCCACCCTCCGTTATGATGCGGAACAGCAAACGCTCTTTGTCAAACCGGTCGTCAAGAACCTCAACCCCGGCGGCGGCAAGAACGCCAACGCCGATATCGGCCAGGCCCTGGTGGCCCTGCTGAACGGCAATGAATTCCCCATCACCCTGCAAAACCTCGATCCGATCATTGCCAAATCCGGCGGCAAGGTCATTACCATCAACACCCGTATCACCGACATCAAAGCCCAGCCGGAGGCACTGCGCCTCAGCCTGGTGCCGTTGATCAAGACCAAATAGCAGAGCTGAAGGACCACAGAAACCGTTTCTACCACATAAGGTCGTCCGGCACCTGGAAGGCGGCATAGGGATCGTCGGGGTCGACGGCCTTTTCCGCCGACTTGGCGTTGAGGCTGATAAAGAGTGTGGCATCTATCGACTGAATCTTCTCGGCAACGGTCCGGGGAATAATCTCACTGCGATCGGCAAGGACGACGATTCCCAGGTGGCCGTGGCTTAACTTGTCGGCGGTCTCCTTGGAGACAAAAATGCGCTGGATGACTCCGCGAACGTTAAAGCGATAGGCGATGCCTTTGTCGTCCTTGGCGATTTTATGTTCTTCGATCAACTGGCGGACGCGTGCCTGCTCGGCTCTTTTCTGCAGTTTGGCTTCGCGCTCAAGATTTAACTCCCTGGCCCGCGCCTTTTTCTTCTCCATTTCCTGCTGAGCAAGCAGCACGTTCTCATCGACAACGACTGTTTTTTTCCCAACCTGCTGTTTTTTCTTCTCATGCTGTTCTTTCTTGGCCTCTTTCACCTTTTTCTTTTCGACCAAGCCAAGACCCAGCAATTGTTCCTGAAATGACTTTCCCATAGCCTCACACCAACCTGCCTCATAGAAATTTTTGCCGGCACCAGCACCGGGCAAAAAACTGAAAACAATCCCCTTTCTTGGCGTACCCCTTCAGCAGTTGCCGACCGGCAAACCTTCTTTGCCGTACCGCCGCTATTGTAGCTGACTCAGGAAGATTTTGCAAAACTCCTTGTCGCCGAAGCCACCGCTCCCCCCGTCATACCCGGCAAGGCAATAAAATGCTTGCTGAAAATGTTCGATAACGCTAGGTTTGCAGCACATGGCAATCCGGCCTAAGATTACCCTTCCGGCGTTGACGCCGGCGAACAAGGAACTTTTTATGAGTCGATTTTACAGCAATATAGTGCGAAGCATCAGCCCCTATGTGCCGGGCGAGCAACCCAAGGACCGGCGTTTCATCAAACTCAACACCAACGAGAATCCGTACCCGGCCGCACCTTCGGTCGTCCTGGCAATGCAATCGGTCAGCGGTCTTGAGGCGCGCCTTTATCCCGACCCGGAGGCCGCCGCCCTTCGCCGGACCCTGGCCGATTACCACGACCTGAGCGTTGACCAGGTCTTTGTCGGCAACGGTTCGGACGAGGTGCTGGCCATGGCCTATCCGGCATTTTTTAACCGAACCGACAGCATCGCCTTCCCGGACATCACCTACTCGTTTTATCCGGTATATGCCGCCATGTACGAAATCCCCAGCCGGGTCATTCCCCTGGCCAAGGATTTCACCATTGATTTCACAGCCTATCCCCAGGACCTCAAAGGCTTTCTCCTTGCCAACCCCAACGCCCCGACGGGCATTGCGGTGGGTGCCGAGCGTATCGAAGCCCTGTTGCGGCAACGGCCGAATACCCTTTTCATCGTCGACGAGGCCTATATCGATTTCGGCGGCGAATCGGTTGTTGCCCTGACAAAGAGCTACGACAACCTTTTGGTGGTCCAGACCATGTCCAAGGCCCGTTCCCTCGCCGGCCTGCGCATCGGCATGGCCTTCGGCGCACCGGAACTGATTCGCGGGTTGGAAAGCATCCGCGATTCCTTTAATTCCTATACCCTGGATGTGGTGGCGCAACGGGCGGCAAAAGCGGCCTACGAGGATGTCCCCTACTTTCAGAAGACGCGGCAGGCCATCATGGCGACGCGGGAAAAGACGGTTGCTGCCCTCAGGCAAATGGGCATGCAGGTGTGTCCGTCGTCAGCCAACTTCGTCTTCACCACCCTGCCCGGCGTTGCCGGTGCCGATGTACAGCAATATCTGCGCGAAAACGGGGTCTTGATCCGCCGTTTTGCTATGGAACGCATCAAGGATTGGTTGCGCATCACCATCGGCCTGGATAAGGAAATGGACGAAGTCATCAGGCTGCTACAGCTTTTTGTGCAACAGCCTCGCTAGGAGGCTGTCCGAGAATGCCCTTTTTCCTCATCTCTTCGTTAACCTCGAAAAAATTATCCTCGGAATATTAACTATATGCCTGCGGTAATTTTTTCGAGTTTGCCTCGATCTGAGAGAAAATTACTATTCTCGGACAA
>JFJP01027468.1_pt1 | contig 14847 bp, 15 predicted proteins | sample 431651 | NCBI WGS metagenome assembly JFJP01 (sample SAMN02602958, study PRJNA72255) | Microbial mat metagenome, whole genome shotgun sequencing project. | biome: fresh water; feature: sink hole; material: water; isolation source: purple microbial (photo- and chemosynthetic) mats found in...
AATGTTTCAATTGTGTTTTTGTAATTTACTTTAATTAATAATGAATACTATCAAAATTTAATTTAAAACAGTTGGTTAGTTGGTTGTTTTTTTTAAAAAAAAAAAATGAATGATTTTAATTTTCAAATGCCCAAAACTGGGCAAATTGATTTGGATGAAATTCATCAAATGAATTACAAGAAACTCTATTTTCAAAACGATTTCTCCACGTTAGCCCATTCACTGAACAATTTGATCTTGAGCGATTTTTCTGCAAAAGAACTATCTTATGATAACCTTTTTTTTATAGATTATGAAAAAATAATAAAATTATTTCAAATTTCAGTAAAACATCTCGACAATCTTCAAAATCAGAATAAAACTCAAGTTTGTGATTTATACAAAAAACTAAATAAAGGAAGAGAAAATTTCAAAAAAGTACACACTCAAAAAAATGAAATATATGCTAAAATAAGCAATATGAAAGAGAAAATTGAAGAAATTAATAATGAAACACAAAATTATCAAGAAAAGATTAAGGAAATTAATTACAAATATATGTGTCCTGAATGTTTGAAAGTAAATAAAAATATTCTTTTACTTTTTCAAGAAGAAAAAAAATAAATTATCTTTAGATTTGTGAATCTAAAAGGGATTTATTTATTCACATAAAAGGAAGTCATAACATTAAATGCGATTTAGAGCCATATCCGGAAAATTTGGAATATGAAGAAAAAGAAGTCCAGACAAAAACCTTTGAACAAAATGAAAACAATGAAATAATCTTAGAAAGTTATCGATATATGGAGCAAAATATTGATCAAAAATTAAACGAAAATATCAATAAAATTAGAGAAGATATTCAAACACAATTCAAACTCACTGAAGGAAAAAATGAGAATTTACGAAATTCTATTAAGGACCTTGAAATTTCTCAGATTCAAATAATTAGAAAAAAAGAAGAAGAGAAATTAGCGAAACAAGAAAAAAACGAAATTGCTTTCAAAACTTTACAGGATAATCTAAAGCAAAACAATGAAATTTTTAACAGTTTTCAAAGTTTAATGTTGAATTTACATCAAAATGAAGTGAAAAAATTAGAAGAAATTTCTTCAACTATAGAAACTCTGAAATTAAAAGAGGTTAAAGATGACACTGAATCATTTAATGATGATCAAATTGATAAAGATCTTCAAAACAAAATGCTCAATCATTTGGAGTTACTGGATAAAAAATACAAGAATTCTCCCACCAAAGAAAAAAAAAGTCAAAGGAGTCCATTGAAAATTTTATCTGGTTCTGCTGATTGGGCAATTGGAGAATTGGAGTCTGATAAAGATTCTGAAGAAAATCTTATATATGCTTCTGATCTTTTTTCAAATACTCTCAGGTTCATTTGTAGACTTAATAGCAAATATTTAATGAATTTCTTTTGAAAATAAAAGAGGAAAAAACCCAATGGATGTCATTAAAACAGCAGAAAAAAATTTCAAAAATATTGTGGAATCAAAGTTTATTTTTAATTTGAGAATCAGAGAAAATAAATAAATGTATTTTTAGGTATAAAGAGAAATTTGAAAAAGAGCAGTTTGAAAAGATTGAAAATAAATTAGAAAAAAAAATAGAAAAGACTTTTAAAAAGAAGGCGAAAGAAACCCTTGAAAATTCAAATAAAAAAGAAAAGGTATTTTTTAAGAAAAAACAAAATCATTTAATTTTTTTTGACAGAGGGAATTAGAAAAAATATTGGAAGAATTCAAATTTGAGGAAAAAAACGAGAAAACGAAAAAAACATAATCATATATATAATAATTGTTCAAAAATATCAATATTATTCTTTTTTGCTCTCAAATTGATATCATCCTTTTTTTGGAAATCAAGAAAAAATTAATATTTTTGCGGTAATTAATTTAAAGCTTATTTAATTTTCGAGACAAAAATTTTTTATTCAAAGAAAAAAAAACCTTGAAAATCTTAAAAATTGCACAATGTATAGTGGTAATTTTTTCTTTGAAGCAAAATCATCTTAATTTTTTTCAGAATTGACAGGAATAGTTCTTGATATCGGCAATTCTTCAGTTAGAGCAGGTAACCAATTCTCCTTAAACCAAATTTTCTATAATTTTTTTAGGATATAGTGGAGAAGATACTCCCAAATTTGTTTTTCCTTCTGTAATTTACCTGAAATTCTAAAGTTTTTAAGTAAAACAATAAGACTGCAGCAATAGTTGAAGAACAATCTAATGAAATGGAAATTGAAGGAATCTCCCAATTTCCAGGAACAGTGAAAACAAAGCGGATTTTGATAGGAGATAAAGATTTGAGAGTCAGAAGAGATAAAATGGAGATTGTCGAAACCTTATATAACGGAGCTTGTTAATACTAAAAGATCTTTAAAATTCTATATTATATTTGTTGTTTAGTTAAGAATTGGGAAGCTGTTGAAAAATTGCTGCTGGAAACTTATGCATCACAACTTCAAATACCTCCTGAAAATTCTCCTTTATTAATGAGCGAACCCTGCAATCCAGAATCCCATCAGAAATTAGACTCAAATCAAAGGATGAAATTATGTGAATTAGCCTTCGAAAAATTGAAAATTGCCAATTTTTTTATGTGCAAATCGGCTGTTCTATCTTGGTAAAAATCAAGTTTTTTATGAATTGATAAAAGATATTCGTTGTTTTTTTAAAAAGTTTTGCTTCTGGTAGATCGACAAGTCTGATTTTAGACTCTGGAGCTTCAGGAACAATTGCAGTTCCTGTACATGATGGTTATGCTCTCAAGAAAAGCATCATAAGATACGAAATCGGAGGAGAAATGATAACAGAGCGAATGCTGAAATATGTGGAGGAGAAGATGAAAACAGAAATCAAACCAAGATATTCCTTCGTGATAAAACTTGATAAAGACAATAAAAAAATGTTGCCAATAGATCAGGTTTTCCCAAACACACATCCTTCTTATGAGAGATTTTGTAAATTAGAGATAGCAAGAGATATAAAGGAAAATGTTTGCAGGATAAACATTGATGAAAAACCAGAGGGGTAATAAAGAGAAAAAATACATAAAATTAAAATGGAATAAAATTTGTAGATTTATCGAAAAAATGGAATATGAATTGCCTGATGGGACAATGCTGAATTTCAAAGAAGAGAGATTTGTTTTTGGAGAGTGTTTATTCAACGGGATATCCAAAAAAGATTCAAAGGTAACCTCTATTGGAAATTTCATAAAGCACATAATAAAGAAAAGGATATTGACGGATATAGCTTTAAAGGAATACACAATATGGTCCTTGATTCAATCAATCGCTCTGATATAGATATAAGAAAAGAATTACTTTCGAATATAATTGTTTGTGGAGGGAACACTTTACTTTCTGGAGTTGTTGATAAATTACAACAGAAAATCTCTGAAACAGCACCTCAAGTCTTGAAAGAAAAAATTTATCCATAAAGTTATATTTATTTTTTAGAATGCAAGAATTAAGTTAATCGCATATCCTTCTTCAGTGGAAAGAAAATTCAGCTCATGGATTGGGGGATCAATACTTTCATCTTTAGGATCTTTTCAAAATCTTTGGATAAATAAAGCTGAGTACGAAGAAAATGGTTGTTATATTATTGAAAAAAAATGCCCATAAATGATAATAAAAAAATTGGTCCAAATTTCAAATGAAAAAAAATGCAAGTTTCCCATTAAATGATTATTTTATATTAAATAAATTTTAAATTCCTTTGAGTCCAATTGCCTGCAGATATTTTTCTTCAGTTAAAAGTTCTTCAAGTTTTTTTGGTATTCCCTTCAATCCTACATTCAAAATAGCGATATAACCTTTGGATTCGGGCTTTAGTAATTTATAAATTAATTATTATTTCTAGTGTTTTCTTACATATTCTTTCAAAAGAGATGGTGTCTTCTTTAAATTTTCATTAAACTCAATGATATATCCATCAATTGTACCTTTGACATAAAACTTTTTACCACTTTCAAATATAACTTCACATATATTTGTCTCAGGTTTGACTTTTATTCCTCCTCCTATTTAATTTAGAAAAATCATTTATTAGTCAATAAAATTTTTATTAATATCAACTTTTTTTTTTGCCCTTCACAATATTATTGATATCTCCTTTAAATAAGCAGTCAAAAGAAATTTCTTTGATAGGCTCCAATTCTTTACAAATTTGATGCTGAGCTGTTATTCCAACCATTAACAATCTTTATTTTATAAAATAACTCAAAAATGAAAAAAAATCAAGTTAAATTCTACTTATTTGTATGAAGAAATGCATACTGAAATAGATTCAACTCTTTCGAATATATAGAATAATGTTTCAGAAAATATCTATCTACAAAGGTTTTCAGTTTATTATCATTTGTAATTGGAATCAGAAACTCGTAATTTTCATCTTCTCTACCATCATTTTCTGGTATTTTAGTGTATTTCTCTTCTTCTTCATTGAAGTCTTCTGTTTTTTTTTTGTCAAACGGTTGATCTTCTTCAAATTTCTTTCTTTTAGACATTTTAAAGGATTTTTTTAAATTAAAAGAAAAACTAAAATTTAATAATTTTGAAAAATTGAAAAAAATTATAATTTATCATAAAAAAAATAAAAATACTGCAATTTTTTTTTTTTTTTTTGGAGATTCCTCATTATCATTAAATGTATCAAACCATACAATTTTAATTTTCTCATACATATTCCTTTTCAATAAATTAAATATTTAAACAAAAACATTTCGTTTCTTTAAAAAATCGAAAATGTTGTAGGTTTTTTACTTTTACGACCAAATAATATTAAAAATAATAATAAAAATCCCCAAGCTTTGAAGACTCATTCTTTTTATAAAGCAATCAAACTCTTCAAAAAAGGTTTTTGTGTCATTTCTAACGGGCTGCGCTATATCAGACAGATCATTTTTCAAAATTACCATCAATTTTTCGCAAAACTCTTTAGTTTTGTTTGTATAAAAATGATTTTCGCATTTAATTGTTTGGTTGTTATATTCAGAAGCAGTCATAAAACAAAGATAACCAAAAAACATGTTTTTTATCTGAAATATTTCATCATTCCATAAAGTTTCCATTACATTTTTCAAATAATTCATAGTGGAATTATCAGGACTCGAATACCCAGAGGCTTTTAATTTCCAGAACCTTGGGATTTTTCTCAAAAATCTTTGAATCAAATATGGATCATTTGAAGATGAATATTTAAAGAGCCAAAGATCCCAATCATCTCTTTCTACTGGTATTCTGATGTATTTATTGATTGCATCTTCAACTCCTTTTCCGCTCAAATCGATCATCATGTAATTAGAAGTATCGAAATATAAGGTATTTGGAGTAAATTCCTGTTCCTCTAAATCAAAAAAAGAGATTCTCCAATTAAATAGTTCGATTTCTAAATTGGAACGACTGCCAATATGGAAATAATTGTTTGTTAAAACAGCCCAAATGAGATCTGGGTTTAAAATTTTATTTAAAATTTCAAGTAACTCTTCTGGTTTGCAAGAGTATTCTCCATCAATATCATGAGCATCCACTCCTTGTATTATATCTCGAATAACACCCCCATGTAAATAAAGCGTACAATTATTTTCGTTCATTGTTTTTGCTATAATCCCCAAAGAAACATTCGGTGATGTGTTAAAGGTTATTTCATATAACTTATTCAATCTATTAGCAAAGCAAGTAGATTGAAATAATTGGCTGGATGGATATTTCTCCCAGGGAGGAAACTCTGTTAGATATGGCCATTTGACATACCTTTGATTTAGGGGTACCATGTCATTGCATGGACCATTGATTGAGGTGAAAAAATTTCGTTGATTTCGAGAGCTAGAAAGTTTTATTTGACCTGCAAATGCTAGGAAAGGAAATAAAATTAAGAAAATCAAAAGATATAGAGGAGTAAATAGCGGAAGGGCCATTGAATTCAGTTAATTTTTTTGTATTTTTCTTAAATTTTGCTGAATTATCTATTGTCCCTTATTTTTCTTGAGTTGATTATTAAAAAAAAATTATTTCGAATTTTTTATTAATTTTTTAGTTCTTTTTCAAGACTATAATGAGAAATAAATATTAAAAAGAAATTTTTATTTTTTTTCATGCTATTTATTATCAATCATCAGAGGAGCTTGATGAATCGTCAACTACCATGAATTTCTTATTCTATTTTTTTTTTTTCATTGCAAAATTCAAATTTAAATTCATTTAATTTAGTTAAAATATACTGTTGGTATGACGATTAATTTTTTGAAAAATGGCACTTTTGCATTCAAATTATATTTTGGAATGTCTAAAAATATTTTATTTCATCAATAAATAATAATAATGCTCACCTGTTCTGCTCGTATAAAACCCCAAAGGAGCAAATCTTTGTGAATGTTCTGAGATTTCTTCGTCATATTTATGAGACAAACCCTAAAAATAATGAAAATTTATTCTTTTCAAATCAAACAAAATGAAATTAATTTCACTTCATAATGAATCACAACATATTTTGATTTTTTTTCATATCTATTGATAATCCTTTGTATTGTTCCTTCACACCAAATGTACCTCGGATCTCTAACATCGATTTTATCTCCAACAGCGAATGATTTGACTCTATCTTATTGAATAAAATTGTGATAATTGTTGTTGCAATTATCAAACTAAAATTTCAAAATATTTACTTCTTATTTTTGTTCCATTCTTTATTCCCATTCACTCTTTTCATAAAATCTTCATATTCTGCCGCATCATTTCCTGCTAAAAACTTTTCAATCAAAGAATCAAATAGCAAACATCTTCCAAACCTATGTTTTCTGAGTTTTGATTTACATTGTGGACATTTCTAATTCAAAAAATTTTATTTTTTTAAATAAACAATTTTTTTAACTGAATAAAAAAGCAGATATTCTGAAATGCAGATCTCACAAAATGTGTGTCCACAATGAGTGGTGGTTGCTGCAACAATGAATCTCAGACAGATTGGGCATATGAAATCATGATTATCATGTTTGATTTCTGTTAAATCTGAAAGATTCATATTGTTTGCGCTCACACTTTCTTCATCTTCCTTGTTATTCTCATGTTCTTTTGCCTCAACTGTATGAAATTATCCTATTATAATCAATGAAATTTTTTATTTTTAAATGACTTTCTATTTTTTCATCATCGATTTCGCTCAGACTGTAGAACTCTTGATCATCATGGAAATTCTTTTTGGGTTTTGTGAAAGGGATTTGATTATTTTTAGCAGGAAAAGGATTTCTTTTGGACTTTCTTATGTATTTTAAGAGAACTCCAGGTTTTTTTATCTTTTTTTTGTTGAGTGAAGAAAACATTAATTTTTTAAAAAAATTCTTTTTATATTATTTTTCATAAAAAATGCTAAAAAACGTTTAATTGAACCAATTTAAAAAAAAAGAAAATTAATTTGTTTTCTTTATCTTATTTAGTGCTTGAATTTATAGTTTTTATGGACATTGTTTTTTATATTAAGTATCAGCTCTTTTGTATGCTGATCAGGGCTTCTCAATTTTTCCAAAATTGAATGACACAACTTCTCCAAAGCTGTTTCCTTTTCTTGCAATTTAATTGATTTGAAATCGAATTCCAAGAAAAATTGCACAATTAACCTAAATATCACATAATAGTAGCCTCCAATTGATTCAAAAATATTGCAAAGTGTGAAATTCTCTATAAAATTGCATTCACTTAGCAAATATGGGATCTTTGCATTGACAATAACATAGATAAAGACTGCAATGATTTCCATATTATCAAGCTCAGTCGGTAAATTCCAATGATTTTCTTTATAAAAGGAATGAATGGAAAAATATATTTTTTGTATAGTTTTTTTCAAAACCTTGATTTTATTTAAAGAAGACTTATTATTAACAATTGTTTCCAAACAAAAAATAGCAGCATTATAATGTTGTTCACTTTGGTTTTTTTCATTGGAAAACTCATTTTTCTTTGATTCTTCTTCAATGATGACAGTGTTTGTTTTTGATTCTTTTAATTTAATTTGATCAATCTCTGGGTTAAATTCTGTATTCATATCAAAGAATTGCTGCTGATCCTCACTTATTTCACTTAAACCTCTATTAACAACACAGGATTTTTCTCCACTTTCATATAAAACATTATCTTCATCGCTTAAATGTCTTCCTCCAAAAGAATAAACACTATGAAATATCTTTCTTTCCATGGAATTATTTGCAGAAAAATAATTCTCACTTTCATTAAAACTATCTTTTTGGAAAAAATTGAAATGAGCAGTGTTTTTCATGCAGGAATCTGTATTCGGAGAATCATTTGAATTTTTTTCAAGAGAATATTTCATGGGAATTCCGAAAAGTTTCAGATCAGAAATCCCTTGAAAAAATTCAAGATTTTCTTGTAATTTGAGCTCATTCACACTATTGAGATATTTGAACATTTCGAAAATTATTCTGTAGTTATTTGAGGTGAAAATATGCAAAATTAGGAAATACGTCAGATTTTTTAAAGAAAAAATCGGATTATTGGTTTCTCCTAAGAGATTTTTGATGTTGTAGAATAAGTAGATTATTTCGAGGAAAAGTCTTGTGAATTGCTGCAAATCAAATATTGCTTTTGTTAAGGATTTGGTGACTTCTTGTTGTTCATTAGATGAGTTTTGAGGTTTTTCTTGAGATAAATGATAACTTTTGGGATTTCTATCATATTTCTGAAGGAAATAATTGCAGAAAACCGTTTTCAATTCAAAGAATAAATGCTCCTCATTATAAATATCCTTTGTTATGAACTTCACAACCTCTTTATAAATGAGCAAATCATTCAAAATCTCTTGTATTTGTATCAATTTCGATTTATTTTTGATATTTTTTTCATTTTTGTTGTTTTTAGATGAATTAAAGATTAGATTATCCTTATAGTTTTTCAATTGTTGAGTTTCGATTTCATCCTTCATAATAAAACTTGCTTTTTTTTCTTTTTTTTTCTTGTTTTCATCAGATTTTGGTTGTATAATTTGAATAATTTGTGAGTTAGAAGTAAAAATCCGTTCCAGATCTATGAGAAATAAGATGTTCCCATTCTCAATCAAATCAACTTCCATCAATTCTTCGTTTAATTTATTCAAAAATTGTATGTATTCCTTTGTTTTTTTCTCATTTGTTGAAAAATTCAAAAAGTTAGAGTTAAAAAGTTGAATATCTTTGTAAAATTTTTAAAAAATGTGAACTTTTTGAATTTTCTTTCATAAAAATTACTTTGCTTCTTTTTATAAACCACATCTCTCAACTGGATTTCTCCAAGTTTTTCATTAGTTTCATGTGATTTATGAGGTAGATTACGAAGGTGTATAACCCATCCACATTTACTCTCTAACTCTGAACATCTCTTTTTCAATAAATATCTCCACTCATTCTATTTTTTTTTTCAATAGAAAATATTTTTTTATACAAACAAAATTACTTTAATCTTGAAATAACGAAAATTGTTCAAACAAAAAATAGACTCCATAAATTTAGGTTTTTGAGGAGTTTGAAGCAATTGCATGTCATCAAAACTTTCGAAAGAGGCAGTCCTATTACCCATGATTCTTTAGTTTAATTGATTTTTTTTATTATTATTTATTAACAAATTAAAAATTTTAATTTTTTTTTTCTTCTTCTTAGATTTAAAATAAAATTAAAAATCAGGTTTTTTTCAAAAATAAATTAAAAATTTCTGTTATTTCAAAAATTATCCAAAGTTTTTAAATCTTTTCCATTGCTATTTTTCACTTTCATTCCCTCATTGAATTCAAATTTAATTGGATTTTTATTTAAAAGTTCGTAATCTTTATATCTGCCCAATTTTTCTGCTTTATTGCTTGATTGTTTTTCAGGCACTATCTCTTTTTTCTGTGGAGAATCAACCAAAGTTTCATTAAAAACCACTTTTTTTTCAATGTTAGAGCCATTCCAATTGTTAGAAATTTGTTCTTTTTTATCATATTTATTTTGATTTGTTTTTTTCTCATCGAAATTTTGATAATTTGTTGATAAAAATCCCATTTTTTTGGAAAATTCATCATATTTATTCTCCAAAATATTCTTTTCCTCTATTTCTTGCTCCAATTGATTGTTGTTATTCTCATAAAATTCCTGCATCTCTTTGATTTTCTTATTCTGAGCTCCAATTATATTGGCTTTCTCATTGATCTCCTTCTCCAAATTTTCAACCAAAGCTTTATATTTACTATTTTGGTTCAAAAGTTTGTAAGGCTCATTTGGATCAAAATTTGGATTATTCTTTATCAAATTTTCGAATTCTTTGATATTTTTGGCTTCCAAGACTTTTCTATTGGATTGATGCAGAATTCTATTCATTGAATTTTTTCCCATCAAATTTGATATTTCTTCGAATTTTTTTGTTAAAACTTCTTTTTCAACAATCAATTGCTCGTTAATCTCTTCTTGAATTTTGCTTTCTTTATCAACAAACTCTAAACCTTTGATTCTGCTCTCTAATTCCTGATTTTTATTTCTGATAAGGGTCAATTGCTCATTTTTGACATCAAGTTCTTCCAGCAATTTTTTCTTTAATTTCTCTAATTCAGCTAATTTTTGATAATTTGTATGAGTTTTCTTCAAAGTGGACTTCTGTTCTTGTATGATTTTTCCAGTATTATCCGAGTAATTCGTCTTTTGAACACAAATTGTGTTGATTTTCTGATCTAATTCACTGCATTTCGTTTTCATAACGTTAAATTGCTTTTTTAATAGCTCATAATCTTTTTGCATATCCTCGTGTTTTTTTTCTAGATCTTTATTTCTATTTTCTTCTGCTTTTGTAACACTTTTTATTGAATCCAATTCTTCTTCAAGAAACCTAGTATTTCTCTCCAACTCTGCTATTTCATCCTTTAATTGGATTTCTAGCTGCATGCTCTTTTTGATTTCTTCATCCATCATCTCAATTCTCTCTTCATTGCATTTCACCTCAATCTCCTTATATTGTTTTTCCATATTTTGTGCATGCTTTTTAGCCAAAATTTCTTGGTTTTTATGCACAAGATTCTCGATTTCACCTTTAGCCAATTCAACAGTATCTTGATGATTTTTCACTTCTTCTGCAAATTTAGCCTTTAATTCTGAATTTTCTTGCTGAGCTGATAACAAATTCTCTTCTTCTGTTGATAATAATTCCACGATTTTGTTATACCTCTCGTTCAAAAGACTCACATAATCTTCTAAAGAGTTTGTTGGGAGATCAATTGCTGAAGTTTGACCTCGAAGATCAAGATGATCTCCTAATAAATTTGACATCCTCTCAATGGCTTGATCTAGTTTTATAGGACCTTCTTTACGAAACAATTTAGAGGAATCATAGTTCGGAGATTTGGAGAGTTTTTGGGGACTTTTCTTCATTAATTTTTTTTGAATTTCAGTTTTAAGTTTAAATTGTTTTAAAGTTTATATATTAAAGAAAAAAGTGAGAATAATTTAATTTATGCTTTGTTTTTCAAAAAAAAAGAATACAATTAACCTGGCAAAAAAGTGAGTATTTCTTCTCTTCATTTTATTCTCATAAGAAAACCATTATTTTAATTTTATTTTAAATAGCTTAGCATTTTTTATTAGAAATGTTTTTTTCCTGAAAAAACAAAATTAAAATTAAAATTAATTCCAGCAGTTTTTTTAAACAAGAAAAAAAAATGCAAGCCTCGAAAAACCAAAACGATACTTCAGTTAAATTAAACTTTTAGGTGGCTAAATAATCATTAATTTTCTTGAAAGGACTCCCAAGAAAACAAACAACAATTGACTTCGTTCCATTCGAATGAAAAACCCAACGAGGAAAATGACATTGATTTATATTATGTCGATCAACAGTTAATCCAATGCATAATGGAGCACTTGTCTTCTGTGATAGTAAAACCCCTCAGCAAAATAAAAATCTAAATTTTTTGGTAATGATTTATAGATTATATTGGAGAAATCACAAAAAATGGTTCAAGAATATAAGGGTGTTGTAGCAGTTTTGAGACAAGATGTTAATAAATTAAAACACAATATCATAAATGAGAATGATGAAACAAAAAATCGTGTGATTCCTTTATTAACCTACAAAATGAATTAGTAGTGATCAAGAAGGAAAGATATGAAGTCGACGAGATGATAATATGGTGTTTGTCAAAAATCACTATTTTAGAAGATCAAATCGGATATTATAAGAAGCTTAAAAAAGAGGAGAGGGAGGAAGAAGAATATCAAAAAAATAAAAAAATTAAACAATATACTTAATTTTCATAAGTTTTTTCTAGAAATTCTTCAAGGGGTAGTAATAGCAATGAAATTTTATATAAAATAAAATACATGAAATTTATGCTATATTAATCTCAAGCTAATTTCTTTTTTTTCCCTGAATCCTTTATCTCATCAAAATAAGGCTAAAAAATAAAATATTTTAACATAAAAATGTGTATTATAAAAAAATTCACATGTTCTAATGCTTCTCTTGCTGAAATTCTTGTCAAAGGATCCAATCTGATCATTTTTTCTAATAAATCAACTCCTAAAGAGTCCAAATTACTCGCAAGACTTACCAAATCTTTTTTCTTCCATTTCGGAAAGGTGGTTTTAAAATCTGGTAAATCATTAATTCCTTTCCATATATTTTCAGACGGGGTTCCCAAAATCTGAAAGATTTTGAAGATCTGATCAATTTCAGAATCACCGTAAAACAATGGTGTTTTTTGAGCCATCTCATAGAAAATACATCCCACAGACCAAACATCAACTCCTAAAGAATAAATCTTTTGTCCTAAAAGGATTTCTGGGGCTCTATACCATAAAGTAATCACTTCATGAGTATAAGTTCTCACTGGTATAAAATAAGCTCTCGCTAATCCAAAATCAGCCAATTTTACATTATTTTCCAGATCTATCAATAAATTTTGAGGCTTAAGATCTCGATGTATAATTCTTTGAGAATGACAATAGGAGACAGCATTTAATATTTGAAAAAGAAAATTTTTTACAAGCTTTGATGGGAGAAAGCTTTTTTGCAAGTCCATAAACTTCTTTAAATCAAAATCAAGGTATTCGAAAATCAAACTCAATTTATCATCATCAAAGATGATGTTCTTTAATTTCACAATGTTCGGATGCTCGCACTCCTTTAAAAGCGAAATTTCACGAATAGCTGTTGAAGGAACTCCTTCATCTTCATTTTCGAAACGTATCTTTTTTATAGCGATTATTTCTGAAGTTTGAGTGTCTCTACCCTTGTAAACCACTCCATAGGTCCCTTCACCTATTTTCGCAATTTTTTCATATCTCTCAGATTTTTTCATTTCTTTTTTAATAAATTTATATGTTTTTTTGTTTCATTTTTTAATTAATTGTTAAATAAATTTTTTCAATGTTTATAGCTTTGTTTTTTTAATTAAGAGTTTCTGATTATATTTTATTTTTAATCATGGGATCAGCCCACTAGTTTAAACTAAAGTTTATATATTTTTTAATTAATTTGTTCTCTAGTCTTGAAGGATGCAATTATCTTGTAAGCTTCCCTATTATCTCATGTTAATTAAAAAAAATTTATGATGCTTTGTTTTTTCTCAAAACCTTTTTTAAATTTAAGCTAGATATTAAATAAATTGATTTTTTTCTTAATGAAATTAAATTACTATGATTTTGCATGATACATGCATTCTTGAATAGGACTATTTTATTTCAATTTTATAAAAAAAAAAAAAAAACCAAAAAGATTTTTCAAGATGGTAAATTTTAAAGCACTCCAAAAAGTTTTATCCGACCCTTCTTATTTAAAAGCCTTTTTGCTGAAGAACGGTTATGGAGGCTTAAGCAAAAAACTCTTCTGCATTTTAGTTCTAATCTATGCTTTTCACACAATTTTGAAAAATCACGGTCTTCTCCCAAAGAAATCTGTGAAAAACGAGCATATTTTCATCACAGGTGCAGGTAGTGGTATAGGTCGTCAAATGGCTTTAAAATTCTCTCAATTGGGTGCAAAGATTTCCGTATGTGATATGAATTTCGAAGGTGCGAAAAGAGTCGAACAAGAAATTTCTAGCAAAGGAGGTCAAGCTTTAGCAATCCATTGCAATGTAACAGTATTAGAGAATGTGAAGGAAGCTGCAGCAAAAGCTCAAGAGAAATTCGGAGATGTGACCATTTTGATTAATAATGCTGGGATAGTGACTGGCAAAAAATTATTGGAAAATAGTGAAAAATTGATTGAAACAACAATTGCGGTTAATACTACTTCTCATTCTTATACCGTCAGAGAGTTCTTGCCATCAATGCTTCAAAAAAACCATGGACATATTGTGACAGTAGCATCAGTTGCTGGTTTGGTTGGAGTTAATGGATTAACTGATTATTGTGCATCGAAATTCGGAGCTGTTGGCTTTGATGAAAGCTTAAGAATGGAACTTAACCAATTAAAAACCAATGTGAGAACTACTTGCATTTGCCCTTACTATATTAATACAGGAATGTTCGATGGAGTTCAGAGCAAAGTACCACTTTTGCTCCCAATTTTGTCGGAACAATACGCTTCATGGAGAATCGTCAATGCCATTTTACAAAATGAACCTGTTTGCCTTTTGCCTTGGATCTGTAATTTAATACAATTCTTTAGAGCTGTCACTCCTGTTTCATTGTTTGATAGCATATGCAATCTTTTGGGGGCTAACTCTTCTATGGAGAAGTTTAAGGGAAGAGGAACTGCAGTTGATATTTTGAAAAATTAAGAAATCAAGCTTTAAAAGGAAATCTTAATTTAAATGAATTCATTTTTGAAATTTGATACAAAAAAAGTTTAAAATATTTTTATTTTTATCCTAGAAAATTCTTTTTTTTAAAAGA
>JFJP01039289.1_pt1 | contig 14847 bp, 14 predicted proteins | sample 431651 | NCBI WGS metagenome assembly JFJP01 (sample SAMN02602958, study PRJNA72255) | Microbial mat metagenome, whole genome shotgun sequencing project. | biome: fresh water; feature: sink hole; material: water; isolation source: purple microbial (photo- and chemosynthetic) mats found in...
GCAACAGCTAACGCACTTGATAATCTTAAACTAGCTATTGATAAAGGAGCAACAGAAGGAACAAACTATTCAACAGGAACAGTTGCACATCCTTATGTAGCAGGTGGAACAAACTCAGATACAGAACAACAAGTAGTAGCTAAGAATTTTGATAAAGCATCAAACAGTATTGCAGTTTCAACAACACTTACAAATGGTGCTTGGGATTCTACGACACTTTCAGGTGGTTTAAATCCAGCTCCAGTAATATGTTCAACAATAACACTTCCAGCAACAGCAGGACTTACAACTTTTGATAGATTTATTAAGATGGGTAATCTTGATTTCGCAGAAGGTTTATATTTTACAGAGGGAGGAACTTGTGATATAACATTTGTTTGGAATTAAATAAAATATGGATAAAAATTATCAGATAGTATCTGAACACAACAGAGATAAGGATGAGTCTCAAAAATTTAAAGAGAGGCGTTTTGAACAATGGAATCAGAACTACTCTCTTTATAGAGACAAGGTAAATACAAACAGATTGACACAAAGACAACCTGTTAATATTCCTATTATTAGAGAAACAATTCAAACTTGGATTTCTAAGATAGATGAAGCTCCTAAATTAAAGTTTGAAACTAGAGATAGAACAAATAAAGATAAAGATGCAGAGATAGTAATGAATGAATTATATTCTTATTACTATGATAAACTAAAACTTGATATTCTTGATAATGCAGAAAAGAAAATTGTTGGATTACAAGGTAGAGGATTTAAAAAGATAGGTATTAATAAAGGTGAAATATTTATTGACCTTATTGACCCTTATGATATTGAAATAGACCCTAGGGTAAATCCAATAGATATAGAAACAGCAAACTATGTTATTCATACACATATTTATCGTTCACTAAGAGAGATACTAGCTAATCCAAAATATTCAGCAGAAGGCAAATCACAATTAAAACAATTTCTTGATACTAAGAATGGAATATTGAAAGCAGCGGAAGATGAACAAGCGTATCAAATGCGTAAACAAAGATTAGAAAATCTTGGAGTTACTAACTTTGATGATTATGGAGCTACAGATGTAATTGTAGAATTAAATGAAAGTTATAAACTTGTATGGGATGAAGAAGCTAATGCTTTTATTAGACGTATAAGAATAATAGCTACAGATAGTGTTGTTCTATTAGATAAACCACTTAAAGAAGCTATTGGTATTAGAAAACTTCCTATTGTTAGTTGGGCTTCAGACCCAGATGCAGTAGATTTCTGGTCAGATGGTATCGCCGATAATGTTCGTCAGATAAATAAAATTGTTAATATGTATTTCTCTCAAGATTTAGAGAGTAGAACATATAGAAACTTTGGAATGTATTTCTTTAATACAATGAATGGTACATTTCAACCTAGAGCATTTGAGCCAAAACCATTCGGTATGTTTGGAGTTCCAGGTAATCCATCAGAAATAGTTAAACAAGTAGAAATAAACCCACTTGGAGATACTACAAATCAAATAGAATACTTAAAAAATATGATACAGTCTTCTGTGTCTCAAACAGCTCTTGAGAGAGGTGTTAAAGAACCAGGAGAACAAACACTAGGACAGGTTCAACTTTCATTACAGAGTTCACAAGGAAGAAATAGTGTTGTATCAAAGAATTATCGTAGAGCTTGGAAAGAATTAGGTTGTTTGTTCTATGACCTATTAAAGAATAACAATGTCATATCAGTAACATTATTTAAGAAAGGAGCAGACGATAATTATGAACCTAAACAAGTATTTAGTTCAGATTATATAACACCACAAGGATATGAAGTTAAAGTAGAAGTTGAAGCAGAAGCAAATATGGCAGATGACTTTGACCTAAAGAAGATTCAATACATTAAGAACTCTTTTGCAAATAATCCTAAAGCAATAATGATTGCTAAACAAAAAGAACTTGAATTATTGGATTGGACAGAAGAAGAAATATCAGCAGTAATGGCATTAGAGAATCCTGAACAACCATTAAATATGCCACAAGAAGCACCAGCTAAACAAAATAATCCACAGGATTCAATTAAAAATACTAATGCACTTCCACAAAATATATAATTTATGTTAGAAAAATATTTAAAAAAACTTGGACTATCATCTTACTTAGAATTAAATGCTGAAGAGAAAGAAACCTATAAAGAATGGGAACTTGCATTAAGTGGAAGAAAACTTACAGATAAAGATGTTAGTGATTGGCTACAGTTTGAATTAGATACAGCAGTTTCACGAATAACAGAAGTAGATTTAAAGAAAGAAGATGAGATATTTAGAAAGATGGAAATTAAAATGATTAAGAAGATTATTAATTTTATAAATTCACCTAAGGTCGAGAAACAATTTGCTGAGAAAGCGATTGACCAATTAATGAAGAATTAGTTTATGGAAAATGAAGAAATCAAAAAAGAAGAAGAAGTGTTAGTAGAAGAAAAGTGTGAAGAAGGATGTGAGTGTGAGAAAGAAGTAGTTGAAGAAGCTCCAGTTGTGGAGGAAGAAGTGGTTGCTTAATGCAACTAGGTTACACTACCTTAAAAGGTGATTAAAAAGTAATATGCCAAACCTTGTCTTAATTAATTAAACAAGACGGCACAAATAAAATGGAAAACAATGCAAACTCTGTAGATAACACAGTTGAGAACGTACAAGATACTAACTCTCAAGAAGCTATCGTAGGAACGCAAGAGAATGATAACTCTACAAACGAAACTATTGCAAATGTCGTGCAAACAGTTGATTACCAAAAAAAGTTTAGCGAATCTGCTAAAGAAGCTCAAAGACTCTATCAAGAGAATTTAGAACTTAAAAAACAATTCGAGCTAAAAGACAAGGTACAGGAAACTGTCCAACACACAGATAATTTATATCCAGGATTCGAGGATTTAGATGAAGATGCAAAGAATAATTTAATTGCTTACACAAATACTGTTACAAAGCGTGCACTGGAAGAAATAAACAAAAATCCAGCTATAGCAAATGCTACTAGAAAGTATAATGAGCAAGTATGGGATTCAGCACTTTCAAAAACAATCGAAATGTATCCTGAATTAGCAGAATCAAAAGATGAGTTTAAAAGTAAATACTATAATGTAAACAATGTTCCACAGAACATAGAATCTATATTAAAAGATGTTGCTAAAATTCACTTATTTGATAAAGCTAAACAGATAGGTGCTAAAGAAACCGAAGAAAAAATGAATAGAATTGAAACAGAGAGAACAACCGCTGGTGCTAAAGACACTACAGCAAGACGTTCACTTGAAGATTGGCAAAGAATGTCAAGGGAAAACCCTTCTGAGTTCGCAAAAAATGCTAAACAATTCAATGAAGATTTAGCTTCAGGAAAGATTTAATACCACAAATTATTTGTGTCATTAATAGTTTATAAATTTAATTTAATAAAATGACTCAAATTATAACCCCAGTAATGGGTGCATTTACACCAGTAAAGTACTCATTAAAACTCGTAGAATTACTCTACAACGATACAATTTATCCACAAATAACAAATACATCTTACGAAGGTGCTATTAAAGATAGTGGAGACCGTGTCCGTGTCCGTACAGCAGGAAAGATTTCTCTTTCAGCTTACACAAAAGGTATGCAACTTGTTAAACAAGAGCTTACACCAACTTACGAAGACCTCGTAATAGACAAACAGTATTACTTCTCATTCGGAGTAGATGATATTGATAAAATGCAAAATGATATAAACGCAATCTCTGAATACGCATCAAACACAAAGAATGATATGTCCGAATTGATTGATACAGATATTCTTGCATATATGCCAACACAAGTAAATTACACAAATATGCTTGGTACAGCATACGCAACAGGTACAGGTGCAATCGCAACTACAGGAGTAGTTACAGGTTCAGGTACAACTTTCACAGCAGCTATGGTTGGTGGAATATACAAAACAGCAAGTCTAGCAAAATCATACATAGTTACAGCTTATGCTTCAGGAACAGAAATCACAATTAAGAACCTTGATGGTACAACTTATGATGGTGGTTCAGTATCAGCAGAAGCTTACTCAATATATGGTGCTGTAGCAACATCAACCACAAAGAGTACTGTTTACAAAGGTTTAGTAGACCTTGCAACAAAATTAAACGCATCCCTTGCTCCACGTGAAGGACGTTTCTTGGTTGTAAACTCAGCTCTTGAAGGAATACTACGTCAAGCTCCAGAATTTATCCCAGCTGTTGAATCAGCATATAAGGGTGTAGTTGAAAAAGGTTTGATTGGTATGATGGCAGGATTTAAGATTATTTCTAGTGAATTAGTTGCTGGTAATAATACAACTGGTTACTGGTATGTAGCAGGTACAAAGACATTCTGTTCTTTTGCCCTACAAATCATGAAAACATCTGTTATCCCTTCAGAGGCTTCAGAAGATTCATTCATCTCAACATGTAAAGGTTTACTTGTATGGGGAAGAAAAGTTTTCAATGGCAATCGTGCACATGGTGCAGTTGCAAGATGGACAATAGCATAGTTCTATCCCTCAGCTCTCTACGGAGAGTTGGGATGATAGCATTATCAATTAATTAAAATAAAATGGCTTTAACCACAAATCAAATCATCACATTATCAAGAGCAAAATTATTGGAAGCAACAACCGAAGTTATTTCTGATGATACAATTTTGATATATGCTAATCTTACTAATCAAGATATAATTAAAAGAGTATTTACTAATGATAAGATTTTATCTGCAACAGTTTCACTTACAAATGGTGTAGGTTCTTTACCTAGTTTATTTGGAACACTTTATGGTTCAGCACAAGATGCACAAGGTAATGTATTTGAAGAAGTGTCCATAGAAGATTTTGATAATAAAACACTTGATAGAATGATTACTATTGAGGGTGGAACATTTAAAGTATATCCAACAACTACATCATCTGTAGATATAAAATACTACCCAATTTCTGAAACACTTACAACATCACAAAATCCAACAATAAATGAATACTTCCACGAATGTATAGTATATGGAATACTAGAGAGAGCCTTTGAGGACTTACAAGACCAAGAATTATCATCATACTACAAAGCAAAATATGAAAATATGATTCTTTCTAAATCTTCAGTTCAAAGTAATTATGAGGAGACAAACCAAAGAGGTTCTACTATGTTTACATATACTAAATTAATATAAATTATTATGCCTAGAGGAATATATAAAAGAACTAAAAAGGTTATGTTATCAGAAGAAACTAAGAAAAAAATTGGTGATTCTAATCGTGGTAAAAAAAGAGCGCCAAGAAGTAATGAGTGGAGGGAAAAACAACGTATGGCTAGATTAGGGAAAAAACATAATCACAAAACTTCAAATGGTGGTGGATGGAAATTAACTGATGAACAAAGGAAAAAAATAAGTATTTCACTTTCAGGAAAAGTATATTCAGAAGAAAGAAAAAAAGCTATGAGTGAAGGTCAAAAAGGAAAGAAATATGGAGATGAAATGAAAAGAAAAACATCAGAAAGAATGAAAGGAGAAAAACATTGGAATTGGAATCCTGATAGAGAGAAAGTTGCACAGAATAGAACAAGACATTCAATGCACAATCCTGAATATAAACAATGGAGATTAGAAGTATTTAATAGAGATGGATTTACTTGTAAGTTACATAGTGAAGAATGTAATGGTCAAATACAAGCACATCATATATTTAGATGGATAGATTTTCCTGAATTAAGATATATAATTAATAATGGCATTACATTATGCCAAGCTCATCATCCTAGGAAGATAGCTGAAGAGAAACGAATGATTCCAATATTTCAGGAATTATTGTCAGTATCAGAATAAATATTTATTCCACTAAAAAAATCTCTATTTAGCATAATCCAAGACAATATGGTAGAAGCCATAGATATTGACGATAGTAATGGAAGAAGTGTTCCTATCAATATGAACTTTGTAGAAAATGGTTATCTTACTAAAGATACAGGTTTTTCTCTATTAGGTGCAACTGAAACTACTAAAATACACTCACTATATAACTTTGAAAAGAAAGATGGAACAAGTTATTTTCTAAGAGCTAAAGGAACAAAAATGCAGAAATTAAATACTTCTACAAACCTTTGGGAAGATACAACTAAAACAATAACAGCTGATAAAGAATTTGGATATATAACAGATAGTGCTGGTGATATAATGTATGCTAGTAACGGAACTGATACTGCTTGGTCTTTTGATGGAACTACATTTACTGATGTTGCTGGTATTCCAAAGGGAACAATACTTGAAATATTTGAAGATAAACTTTATGTAGCAGGTGTAACGGCAGAACCTAGAACTGTTTACTATTCAAATAGTGGAGCTCTAGGAACATTTACTGGAACAGATGTATTTAAACCACTTGGAACAGATAAAATAACTAATCTAAAAAACTATTATGGTTTCTTGCTTGTATTCAAAGAGAAATCAATTTGGAAAGTAACAAGAGTTCAAGATAGTCTTGGAACATACTATAATAAACAAGAATTACAATCAGGTAATTATGGAGCTTGTTCAAGAAAGGCAGTTACTTGGGTAGAAAATGACTTATGGTTCTATACAGGTAGAGAAGTTAGAGCATTTGGATTTAAAGACCAACAAACAGGTGTTCTTGGAATAAATGATTCTGTTATATCAGAAGCAATAAAAGAAACATTAAAAACTATTAGTGAATCAAATTATCCTTATGCACATGTTTGGTATTCTAATAGAAGATTTTATCTTTCAGTTAGTCTTGAATCTACAGCACCTACATTAAATGATACACTATTTGTTTGTCATAACTTATATTCTAATTCTTGGACTAAATATGTAGGTAGAGATAAAACTAAATCATCTCAACTATATTCTATAAATAATACATTATATTCAGTAAGAAATGTTACTCCTTTTGTTGTTTTAAAATGGGATAGTAGTTTGATGAATGATGATGGTGTTGCCATAAGTAGCACTGTTACATTTAAAAAAGTAGAGGATAAGGATTTTAACTTATTTAATATTTATAGATTTATAGATATAATGTTTAAAAATATTGTTGGAAATATCACAGTTACCTTGTATCAAGATAAAAGTGATTTAAGGACAACACAAACAAAAACGTTTCAAGTAGGTCAAGTTTAATAATTAATAATTAATAATAAAAATAAAATGGCAGATACAAAAATTTCAGGGCTAACAGGATATACACCAGCAGTTGATACTGATGTTCTTCCTATTGTAGATACTACAACAGCAACTACAAAAAAGATAACTTGGGCGAATATAAAATCAACATTAAAAACATACTTAGATACTTTATATTCTCCAAATGTATCAGATAATCAATCCCTCTACCGCCAAGCCATTATCAATGGAAACTTTGATGTATGGCAGAGGGGAACGAGTTTTACTAATCCTGCAAGTGGAACTTATCTATCTGATAGATATAGATATAGTTTTACTACTGATGGTGGAACTAATCCAAATATTATAATTTCCCAACAAAAACAAGGTGTAGGAGATTTATTTGGTAGTTACTATTTTTATAGAGTAAATGTAGATGGAGCAGGTTCTAGTTATGGAAATGGTGCTTTTTCCACTATTTTTCAACAAAGAATTGAAGGAGGAACTTCTAAACTTTGCGGATTAAACAAAAGAGTAACTATTTCTTTTTATGCAAGAAGTAGTATTGTTAATAAAAAACTTGGTATTTATATTATACAAAATTATGGAACAGGGGGTAGCCCCACAACAGAAGAAGAAATAACTGGGTTCAATCAAACACTAACATCTTCTTGGGTTAAGTATACTTTTACTTTTACAACAAATACATTAGTAGGAAAAACATTTGGAACTGATAATAATGATTTTTTATCTATCGTTTTTAGGGGATTATGGGGGGTAGCTTTCTCTAACTCAGTAGGAGATACTGTAGCTGAAACTTATGTCGGTGCAGGTAACATAGACATAGCCCAAGTCCAACTAAACGCAGGTTCTGTCGCTCTCCCATTTATGCCAAAGAGTTTTGCAGAGGAGTTAAGAGATTGTCAGAGGTATTACTATAGATTATCATCAGCTGATAATGTATATGCTTTCTTCTGTTCTGGTAGAGTAAATTCAACAACTTCAGCTGCTGGAATAATTACCTATCCTGTACAAATGAGGATTTTACCAACATTACAAGATATTTCAGCAACAAACTATTTTTCTGTTAATGGAATAGGAGCAACAGTAATAGCACTTGACCAAGCAAGTAAAAGTGTTGCTAGCGTTACTTTTACTGTCGCATCTGGATTAACAGCAGGACAAGGATTATTTATAAATGCAGCCAATACTACTGGTGCATATTTAGGATTTTCTGCCGAACTATAATTATGAAAACCCTAATAATAATCATCTTAATACTCATCACAAGTTATTATATAGGCAAATTTATTAATTTTGGGATGAAAGAATAATATGTCAAAACTACTTTTAGAAACAGAAGATAAAATACTACTAGAATCAGGAGATTTTATAATCCTGGATATTCCAGCTACCACACCGTTTATAAAACGTAGAGTATCATTCTTATCTAAAGCACAATCTATTACACTTGAAATATCAAATAATGAATTAAATGAAACATTTACAATAGCACAATTTGCAGTAACAGGTAGTAAAGAAGATAAGAAAACATTTAGTCCACTTGGAATAGTATCAATGAAATAGCATTGACAAATTAATAGTAATGTGTTATAATATAAAATACAATGGCAACAAAAACAGTAACAGTTAAAAAAGGAGATACACTTAGTGCAATAGCTAAGGCTAGTGGTACAACAGTATCGGCATTAGCAAAAGCTAGTGGTATTAAAGATGTAAATAAAATAAGTGTTGGACAAAAAATTACAGTTCCTACATCTGTGTCTACACCTACAAAATCAACATCATCTTCTAGTAGTTCAAAATCAACAAGTAGTTCTAGTTCTAAATCAGGTACTCCTTTACCTGGATTAGGTGGAGCTGGATATGTACAACCTAAAACACAACAACCAAGTATTATTAATTCTATAAATAGTTTAACTGGAGTTAATAGCTCTACTAATTATGGAATTAAAAAAACAACACCAACTAATACTCCAAGTACAAATATATTCAGTAATTTCTTAAAAGATGTCAAAGGTGGTGCGCAAATAGTTGGTGATGCTTTAAATAATTGGCAGAAAAATACATCTGAAATGATTAATAAAAATAAACCAAAAACAGGCAATCTTATTGCTACTGCTTTTGGTTCAACTCCTGATGCTTCCGTAGAAGATATTTATAACAATAACCCTATTATTCAAGATGTTACAAAAAATTTACAAAATGTAGCAAGTAATCAACCAGTTGATAATAATGTGAGTTCTATTTCTACATCTACAACCACTCCTACAGTAAAAAAACAAATATATCCTACACCTACAGGAGAAGCTCCTATTGTTAATAATGAGCTAATTTATCCAACCATTGATGGTAAAGAACCTGCAAGTAATAGTGGGAGTACTGTAGAATCTTCTGAAGAAGTTATAAAAGAAACATTAGATGATGGAACAGTAAAAACAACAACAAATACATTAGCTCCTACAACTACACCAGTAGTAAGTAATTACTCAGATATAATGAGTAAATTAAATACCTTAAATACTGGATTAAAAGATTCATTGAGTAAAATGGGAAGTTGGTCTTCATCTGGTTCTAAGAGTGAATTTCAAAATACACAATTAGCAACATATAAAACAAATGTAGCTAATTTATTCTCATCTCCTGAAGAAGCCACTAAGTTTTATTTAACACCTGAAGGAAAATCAAGCCTACCACAAGGAGTTACAGCTAATGATATTGTATCTAATGTTCAAACAGTTAAGAATGGATTAACAGAACCTAAAACAACAGCAGAGTTCTTAGCTTATGATAAGAATTTAGCAAAACAAGAAACAGATTTATTTAATGAACAAATTGCCAATGATTATAATTGGACACAAGAACAGAAAGATATTCTTCTTGGTAAGAAAGATGCAGATGGTAATAATATTCTTCTTGGTGAAGTAGAAAAACAAAAGAAAGAACAAGATGCCTTTATTGATTACTATGAAGAAAAAATACAGAACGAAAAAACATCTGCTAGAGAGAAAGCACAGTATATGATAGATAAAGCTAAAGCAGAGTTTGAAAGTAAAGATGCTGAAACAGAAATAAATAGACAAAATGCTAAAGCAAGTCTTACTGAATTTCTTGCTAAGATAGGAGCTTTGAGAACAGATGGTAATTCACTTCTTGGAATAGAGAAACTAGAACAAGCATATCAAGCACAAAGACAAGCATTAAAGAATAACTTTCAATTATCTGAAAGAGAAATTCGTATGGATATGAATGATAGAATAAATACTCTTGAATCTGATTTGGATGAAAAGAAATTCACTTTAATGCAAGATTTATCTAAAACAGAAAGAGAAGTTGCTAAGGAAGTAGCTAAACTTGATTATGACTATAAGAAAGACATGGCAAGCTATAGATTTAAATATTATGAAAGAATACAAGATGCTAAAGATAAAGCAGCTACTAAGGCAGAAAAAGCATCATCTGATTGGATGACTGCATACTTTACAACAACAGGAGGAGATATGTTTGCATCATTACCAGCTGAATTTAGGAATACATGGTTAAGTAATAATCAAGTAAATCCACAAGGATTTAGAACAACACAAGAAGATTTAGCTAAAGATTATGCTAGTTGGAGTAAAAATCAAAATACAGGTCTTAAACTTACTGCGACACAAGAATTTAATTTACAAAAAGATGGTGTTGATGTAGAGAAATACAAAACAGATGAAGGATATAGGAATTATGTTAATTCTAATTTAGAATAATATTATGGCAGATTTATCATACGATTCATATTTGAATAGTAATAAAAAAACTACTAATAAATCCAATAAGTTATCCTATGATTCATATACAAAATCACAACAACCTAAAACTGGTATATTGAATAAAGTTGGAGAATTTGCAAAAGAATTAGTAAAAGATGCAGCAGGAACATTAGTAGTTAAACCAACTGTTAGAGCAACAGAGGCTATTACTCGTGTATTAGCTCCTAATAGTTTAGCTACTAAAGGATATGAAGCTATGGCAGATGAAGGTAAGGGTCAAGATATAAATATTCCTAAAATAGGTAATTATAACGTATCTACAGTAAAACCAATAGGACAAGGTGGTGGTAAACAGATAGGTGGTGAGGCTTTAAAATCTGCTGCTTACTTAGCTTCTTTTACAAAACCAGTATCAAAGTTCCTTAAAACAGCTCCACTAGCTAAACAAGTTGCTTATGGTGTTGGAGAAGGTGCTGCTTTTGGTGCAGGAGGAGCTATGGAAGCTGGTTTAGATAACAAAGAAATATTAAAACAAACTGCATTAGGTGGAGCATTAGGTGGTGTAGCTCCTATTGCTATTAAAGGTATATCAAAACTATTAAGTAAATCAACTCCTAAAATTACAAAAGAAATAACTGATAATCTACCAGATGAAAAAGTAGCTAGAGATTTACATTCTTGGACAACTGGATTAAGTAAAAACGGAGAACTTCCACAAGATACTATTTCTAAACTAAGAACTAATAAAATAGGGGTAGATGAATTACCAACTAATAAAGATGGAACAATTACACTATTTAGAAGTGGTGAAGTTACTCCTGGTAAAACTCAATCATATTCATCTCAAAGAATTGACCCAAATCAAGTAGAAGTTAAAGTTCCAAAAGAAAATGTTTTGGCTAATCTTAATAGTTCTAAAGTAGATGATTTATATAATAAGAGTTTTACTAAACAAGAAATAGATGCTGGATATTTAGACCAAAGAAAACTAAATAAATTTGAAAAAGAAGTTATTGCTACAAGTCCTGAAAATAAAGTAATAAATACTCAACCACTAGAAGTTAAATCAATTAAACAACCAGAACAAGTTCTTGATAATGTTCCTGAATTAAAGAATCTTGACCCAGAAGTTAAAACAACTACATTTAAAGAAATAAGAGATAACTATGATAATTTAGCTAAGACATCTTCTGTTAATGACCTTATTGATATTTCAATGGGAAAGAAAGAAGTTCCACAAGGATTAACTAAGACTTCTATATATGAATTAACAAAGAATAGAAAAGATTTAACTCTTGAACAGATTAAGAGATTAAAGAATATTGCTCCTGAAAGTGAAGCTGGATTAAATCTTGTTACAGTTAAGTTAAGAGATGGTGGATTAGTAGATAATCCTACAGATTTTATACAAGCAACTGAAAAAGTTATGAAAGAAAATGTTAAAAAGTCGGGAATTACTAGTAAGACAATAAACCGTTTCTTTGACGGCTTAGAGTGTAAATAAATATATGCTTTGTATACCACCATCAATAAATAAGAAATTAAAGTTAGCATTAGAATCTGGTAAAATAAAAGCAGATGATTTGCTTACAATGTCTTCAGAAGATAGAAAAATACTTATAGATAAAACATTAGGTAAGGGCTATTCTGATATGATTAATAATAGTTTTATTCGTAAATTTAATACTGAATTATCAGATGAATCAATGGGTGATATTATTAATTCTTTAACAAAGGTAAATGAATTAAAGATTGCTGATAATACTCCATATATTCCTGGACAATCAAAAGAGTGGGCTAAAGAATATATTCAATTACTTAAAAGAACACAATCTAATTTTGATAAAAATGCAGAACTTGGAATTATAGATACAATTAAAAATATAGGTAAAGAAGAAGTAAGAAAGATTAAAGACCAACCTGATACATTTGGTAAAATAATACAAGGTGGTAAACTTGTAGGTGAAGTTTTAACTTCTGCTGTTTATAAATCATTAAAGGCTTCTGCTGACCTTTCTTTTGCTTTAAGACAGGGGTTTAAGATTGCTACACAATCTCCTAAGGTATGGGCTAACAGTATGGCAGATGCACTAAGTGTTGTTAAAAATACTGGAAGTAAGAAGGCTATGGATGCTATTATGGATGAATTTAAAGCATCTTATCTTTCTAACCCAAACTATGATAAATTAATGAGTGGGAAATTGGCATTTGGTGTAGTAGAAGATTTCTTTCCTACATCTATTGCAGAAAAAGTTCCAAAGCTAGGTAATATCTTTAAGAGTTCAAATGAAGCGTTTACTATATTCTCACAGGGAGCTAGATTTAATATTGCTGAAAAGATGTATTTAGACCAAGTTGAAAAACTAGGTAGAGAACTTACAAAAGATGAACTGTTATCTATTGGAACTATAGCTAACTCTATTACAGGTAGAGGTGGACTTGGTAGACTAGAATCAGTATCTGGTGCATTAAATAAACTATTCTTCTCTGCTAGGTATGTTAAATCTCAATTAGATACATTTATAATGCCATTTAATAGTAAACTATCTCTACTTGCAAGACAGGAAGCATTAAAACATTCAATTAAAACACTAGGAACTATTGGTTCAATACTTGCTGTTGCTTCACAATTTGGAGAAGTAGAATTAGACCCACGTTCTAGTAAGTTTGGTAAGATGAAAGTTGGTAATAATTGGATTGATTTAACTGCTGGATTAGGTTCTTATATTGCATTAGCTACAAGAGAAATGCCAAATATTCCTGGAACTAAATTTGGTGGATATACTAAATCTACAAGTGGTAAAATAAATAAACTTAATACTGGAGAATTTGGTTCACAAACTAGAGGTGATGTGTTATCACAATGGGCTACAGGTAAACTAGCACCAGCTCCATCTACTATAAATCAAGTATTTTTAAAAGGAAAAACATTTAGTGGTGATAAACCTACAGTTGCAAATACAGCAGAATCATTATTTGCTCCTATTTCTGCTATCGGAGTAACTCAACCAATTAAATAAGCTTGACATTACATATTAAATGTGATATAATACAATTATGGAAAAAGACTCAAAAAAAGAAGAACAAATGGATATGCGTGTGGAAAGACAAAAGTTCCAAATGCACCAAAAAGGTTATAATGATATAGTCGAAGCTATTAAGGCTATTCCTAAAACAGAGATAGAATTACCTGAATATCCTGAATATAAACCTACCGATATGACAGAAACAAATAATATACTTAGTAAATTAGTAGATGCCGTTAAAGAAGATATTACTATTGAATTAGTTATTAAATAATGCCACGAATTAAACTAGAACTTAATAAGGATGAGTTTAAGAAAAAACTAGACATCAAAGATGGTAAGACTCCTACAAAGAAGGAGCTTATTTCCATTATTAAACCTCTTATTCCTGAACCTAAAAAAGAAATAATTATAGAAAAAACAATAGTAGAAAAACCTACTATAACTAATATTGAAAACCCTATTACTGGTTCTGAAATAATAGACAAGATAAATGAATTACCAATAGACAAGGAATATCAAATTGATGCTAAACATATTAATGGATTAAAACAAGCAGTAAGTATTATTCAAAGAGTAGGTGGTAGAGGATTATCTGAAGTAGCTCATGATTCTACACTTACAGGTAGTGGGACAGATGCAGACCCATTAAAGGTAGCAAATGATGTAAATGCTACTTGGGGTTCAATTTCTGGAGATATAACAGACCAGACAGACTTACAAACTGCCTTAGACTTAAAAGCTGATGATACAGACCTAGCATCTTATGTCCCATACACAGGAGCTACTTCTGATGTAGATTTAGGCGACCATACACTTAAAACAGGCGGAACTCAATCAGGACAATCAACTATTGCCTCTGGTCTTGTTGTAAATGAATTAGGAGGTAATCTAGCCACTGATGATTTTAGAG